>UOET01000155.1_pt1 | contig 15604 bp, 13 predicted proteins | sample 1989391 | NCBI WGS metagenome assembly UOET01 (sample SAMEA4712198, study PRJEB27164) | hydrothermal vent metagenome | biome: marine basaltic hydrothermal vent biome; feature: marine hydrothermal vent; material: mineral | place: Pacific Ocean | collected 2011-06-14/2011-07-23 | depth 1691 m
AAACCAGAATCGACAACGGAAGACTACTGCCAGAATCTGCTACGTCGTCTATTGGTAAAACCCGCATAGCCACAAGTTCGCTATCAGATTACCAAAATATGTTTGCTGCAGCGAAGGCAGATGGTGTCTTCTTGGAGCCGGTGAGTGGATACCGGACGTTCGAAGAACAAGCCCTGCAACGCCTTGAATTCTGTACGCCGAACAATACTTTTTCTGAGGTCTTTACTGCTCTCCGTGGAGACGGAGTCGTCTGTAACCCGTTGGTGTCCAGGCCAGGGCGTTCTGAACATAACAAGGGGAGGGCAATCGACTTCGGTATTAACGGAGAGACCGATGAATGTACATACCAAGACACCGCCGCATACGCCTGGCTAGTGGACAATGCCGCTAACTTTAGTTTTAGACCACTAACGGGTAGCGCCTGCGAGGGATTGGGGGAGCCGTGGCACTGGGAACAATAAACGACACCAACAAACTAAGGTCCGCCTTGATAAAGCTCCTTGTGCTCGCCTTGTTACTAGCGGGCGCTATTTATGGCATAAAAACTCTCGTCTTTTATCTTAATTCCGGAGCAATAACTATCACATCTGACTCCAACGATAGTTTAGTCTTTACTATTTTTGCCGAAGATGACTCTATTTATGCCGAGCGGAGGGACGAGGTTGCCAACGGAACCCTCAACAAAAGTACTAGTCTGCGTGTTTGGAAGGGAGAGTACACTATTGAAATCTCTCGGGCCGTCGACGAAGGCTCCGACAATAGCGTTACCGCCAGAACCTCTAAGTACTTAACGATAAACTCTGGGGAGACTTACAGTGTAGTGTTACCGCTAGCTGCAACAGTCAGGCCTGAATCTGTGGTTAAAGGCTCGAACCTTGACGGTCTTTATGTTGAATCTGGGCGAGCCTCTTATGCTCGAAGTGGCAGTATTTATGAGACTGCCTTAACTGGGTTAGTTGAAACTCCTTTTGTAGTTTCTTTTAGAAGCCTAGCTAAAGCCAATCTGCCGCCTGGAAGTACTGTAAATGTGCTAGGTTATGAGCCTGTAGATGTTGAGTATGCCTGCCGACTGGTAGACAAGGTGTTTTTTGCCTTTATTAACTCGGGTTACTACCTTGTCGAGCCAAACAAAGCTACGGCCCTTTCTTCATCGATATTAGACAACCGATCAACTGACGACTTTAACTGTACTTCCATAGGGTTAGTAGTCGAGGGGCAGTACCTGTTAGACGACAGCGGTAAGTTCACGACAATAAACCAAGACAGTTCCTTCAACTCCATAGCTACAGATAAAAAAGATTCGGTGTTAATTTACCGTAATGTCGACGCCTACGACTCAGACCTAGACCCCAGCAAGAGTGCTGACGACAATCAAACACCGTCACAGTCACCAAGCACTAGTGCGTTGTGGTATATAGGCGGGATTTCTGCAGACCCAGAGGAGGTAAATTTTAATGAAATTATTACCGTTGCCTCTCCAATATCTAACTTATATGTTGTGGCGTCTACAGATATTGGGCTTCTTGTTTATGATCGAGAGTCCACCTCTATTAGGCGCATAATAGCTACGACTGATAAAACCGGAATAACTTCGATAAAGTCTTTTGGGGATGGATTTGTATATTCAACTCGAAATGTCATTTGGTATTACAGCTTGGTTGACGATTTGTCGCGAATCGTTACATCGGGTGACCAGATAAAAAACGGCACGCTTGTTGTTAGCGGCAAATCTATTGTCTACGTTACCTCCACGACTAGCTACCCTTCTGGTGAAAAAGTAGAGACCCTACGAATGATTAACTACGCACCGTAGGAATAATCTTGTACTCCCCGGTGTTAAAATGTTCGATTACTGCTTCCGCGTCCGTAGTGGTGATGAGGGTTTGGTAGCCTGAGATGTGCTCAGTCAGAGCACGGCGACGCTTGCCGTCTAGCTCGCTGAAAACGTCGTCCAGCAAGAGTGTTGGTTTTTGACCTAGTTCTTTTTCTAGAAGTTTTAGCTCGATGAGTTTAAGTACCAGAACAAGCGTCCGTGACTCACCGCGCGAGGCCGTGACCGAGCTGTCTTCGCCATCTATAAGTACTTTGAAATCTTCCCTGTGTGGCCCCTGCGACGTAAAACCCCGCATCGTGTCACTAGGCAAAGACTCCTGCAGCACTTTTAAAAAGCCAGAAGTATAATCCTTTGCAGTAATCGTGTCTACGTATTCGATATTAACCATGGTTTTCTTCCCGGCAATTTTCGAATAATTCTTACCGGCAACTGCGTTTAAGTGCTTGATTAGATCTTTTCTCTGTCTGTTAACCAATCCGCCGTACTCTGAAAGTTTTACGTCCCACACAAACATATCGTCGGACGACGTTCTTTTACTTTGCTTCAATAGGCTGTTGCGTTGCCTTAGTGCTCGGTTGTATTTACTAAGGGCTGCTGCAAACTCATAGCTCGTTTGAACGAGTATCTGGTCTAGGTAGGTTCGCCGTGTTTCCGGCGAGCCGTTTAACAGACGCAGGTGGGTTGGTTCAAAAAGGGTAGTGGCTCGTTGACGCTTTGTAGTGAGTCTTTTAACGATAGTTTCGTTAATATTGAAGGATTTGTCGTATTTGTCACTTTTTTCCTCGAGTTTCCAGATGCGCTTACCTTGGTCGTCGGTTACGTCTATTCGCGCCCAATCTCGGTTGTGTTTTATAAGGTTTTTGTCCGAAACTTTAAAAGACTTGCCCCTGTTCACTACATACACCGCTTCAAGCAGGTTTGTCTTGCCGCTAGCGTTTGGGCCGACAATAATGTTTACGCCTGGCGCCAGCTCCGTTGTGTAATCAGAGTATGATCGAAAATTTTGAAGTCTTAGGGAGTTAATCATTTTCGCCTCTTTTGAATACTACCAAGTATATCTTCATTCCCAACAAACACCCACCCCTGCATTATTGCTATGGTTGAGGTGTTGTGTTTTATATCAGCAACACGCTATTCTTGGTTCTTGTTTTTTCGACTTCAGAAATAATTCAGAATTAATTCTGAAGTGAGTGGCAGAGCTAATTGCCACTGTCTAACGAAACACCCTCTAGATAGCAGGGTAACAACTATTAGCTTTTTAGTGGCATGATGATGTGCTGGTAGTCTGCTTTTTGTTTACTTATTGGTGTCAGCACTACTGGGTTTACTTTTCCTGAAAAACGCATCGAAACTTCTTTGCTACTCATGCTACTTAGTGCATCCAGCAAGTATCTGGAGTTTAGGGTTACATCGCCCGAACCTTTAGTTGAGACTTTGGCTGTCGAGGTGTTTTCGCCCATCTGTGAGGCTACGGAAGTGATACTTATTTCGCCATTTTTCAAAACACTGATGGTTATGCTGCCGGCGCTTTCTCTGGCAAAAAGACTGGCCACTTTAGTAATGTTAATGAACTCGTCACGGTAAACCGTAAACTGAACCTCGCTCACCGCGGGGATAAGATTTTTATAGTCTGGGTACTTACCTGGAATCAATTTGGTTACTACTTCTGAGTCTCCGGTAATAAACCTCACTTGTGATTCGTCGAAAGTTACCTCAACATCCGCCCCGTCGTCGCCGATAACACGGTTTAATTCTTGAAGGGCGGTGGCTGGAATGATTAAGTTTATGTCATCTTTAGTCTTGGTAACAATTTTCTCAGCTAATCGATAGCTGTCTGTTGCCACTAAAAACAATTGTTGCTCGTGACTGTAAAAATACACTCCGGTCAGGATTGGGCGTGTTTCGTCTGTCGAGGCGCAAATGACTGTTTGATTGATAGCCTTTTTTAGATTGCTTGCTTTGATCTTGTGAACACTAGAATTTTCTATCTTTGGTAGTGTTGGAAATTCACTAGGGTCAGTGCCGTTTATAACTGACTCCGAATGTTCCGATTTGATACGAAGCTTGGTTCCTTCAAGCTCCATTTCAATCTTTCCACCTGGCAAACTAGCCACAAACTCACTTGTCAGTCTAGCGGGGACAGTTATTGACCCTTCAGAATCTACTTTACCGACAACCTCCTGGGAAATGGCCAGTTCAAGATTAGTCGCAGACACGATCAACCGACCTTTGTTAGTTTTAAGAAGGATGTTGGAGAGTATCGGTAGCGTGGTGCGAGAGAGCGCCACTCGACTCACGCTCGACAAAGCTTTGTTGAAGTTTTCCTGAGTTACGCTTAGCTTCAAGTTATCCCCCTAGATGTTATTAATGAATTATTTAAATAAAACGTAGTAATAGTAATAAGGGCTGTGGAGAGGGTGGAAAGAATCGGGCTCACCTCTGAATAAACAACCGAACGGGCATGTGTAAAAAAACCATCAGACAGCGAAGAACTGGGTTGTAGTTGTGTGAACAAAATGGGTATAAAAACAAGCGAAGTGTTGTTTTGCGAAGAAACAGGCAGAGTTTTACAATCAGACTCCTCAGGCTGTGCACAGGTTTTACGCATAGAGCTTCTCCTTTATTTCATTGACTTGCTGGCGCACGGTTGAATTTGTAGCTATAGCTTGCTCAATCTTGTCTACAGAATGAATAGCTGTGGTGTGGTCTTTTCTGCCAAGCTCACGGGCGACTTTCGGAAAGCTCATGTGGAGCTCGCTACGCAGCAGATACATAGCAATTTGACGTGGCACCACCACCTCGCGGTCGCGCTTTGGCCCGACAATGTCTGGTAGCTCAACCGAAAAGTATTTGGCGGTTTTCTCGACTACATTTTTAGCGCTGACATGTTTTGGCCGTATTCTTGAGCCGTTCAATATGCTGGTAGCGGTCTCAAGGTTTGGCTCGACGCCACGCATTTCGCTAAATGCCAGCAATTGATTCAGTGCGCCTTCGAGCTCCCGAATGTTAGTCTGGAAGTGTGTCGCCAAAAACTCCACAGTTTCTTGGTCTAGTTCTATGCCTTGTGAGCTAGCTTTTACCTGCAAAATAGCACAACGTGTCTCAAAATCTGGTGCCTGGATATCAATAGTCATTCCCCACTCAAAACGAGAACGCAGCCGCTCGCTAAGTGTCGGTATAGCTTTTGGTGGTTTGTCGCTCGAGATGATTATTTGCTTATTAGTCTGGTGCAGGGCATTAAAGGTGTGGAAGAACTCTTCCTGAGTTTTCTCTTTGCCACCGATAAACTGCATGTCGTCGATGATTAAGACGTCAACACTTCGATATTTGTCGGCGAACCCCTTCTTTTTAAACCGAATACTATCCAAGAAGTCGTTCACAAACGTTTCCGAACTTATGTAGAGAATTCTAGTGTCGGGTTTTTCCTCAAGCAGGGCGTTTCCAACAGCTTGGAGCAAATGAGTCTTACCCAGACCAACTCCACCGTAAATAAACATCGGGTTGTACTTGGTTCCAGGGCTCTTAACTATCGCTTGGCATGCAGCGTGAGCTAGTTCGTTACCAGAGCCGACGATAAACGTTTTAAAATCATACTTGGGGTTTAGACCAGAGTTGTCTGTTTTATTCTTGGCCTTGGCTGTGTGGGTGGCTACACTTGCTTGAAATACATTATCAACATCACTCTGTGTTTTTGTAGTTTTATTGTCTATAACGTAAATGACCTCGCTGAACTTCGCGCCGTTTTTCTTCAGAGTTTCATTTATTTGATCATTGAACTTAACTTCTAGCTGTTGTTTAGCAAAAATATTAGGCACACCAATTTTAATAGTGTCACCGTCGCTGTCGAGAAAGCGAGTGTTTTTAAACCAAGTAACAAAGCTAGCTCTCGAAGTAGTAAGCTCGATTTCACCTAAAGTAGTCTGCCAGACAGCCTCGTCCATTCGCCTCCCAACGCGTTATTTGTGATAAATCAATCCTAGTTAATATACAGCTAACCACGGCTTATCCACAACCAGAAGCAGATTCATCAAAAAAATGTCGCAACTGCAGTCTCGTTTTTACACAGAAAACAGAGACTACTGTTATTACTGTGGAAATACTGTTGCCTTGTGTGGAAAAACCACTATAATACAACATGATTTTGTGCTTTTTAAAGCACGTTCGTGTCAACAACTTGCACACGAGATTTAAAGACTGTAGGATGGAGCTCGATTATGCCAAAGAGAACTTTTCAACCAAAGAAACGAAAACGTGCTAGAAAGCACGGCTTTAGAGCGCGTGTATCCGACAGGGCTGGCCGAGCAGTTGTAAAGGCCAGACGTCTTAAGGGTCGCAAACGGCTCACTCACTAATCTGACCTCTGGTCACATAGCTCTGCCAAGCAGCAAAGCTACTTACTCCAGCTATACTTTTGGCGCATTTCGCAAGTTTTACCTGCGAGGTAAACGTAGCAGTATTATTCATACAGCTAACTTCATCCGCCAGCTGGCGGAAACTCGCGAACTACACTCAAACCAGAAGCCAGACCTGACTCAACTACTATCTACCAACTACTATCTACCATATACTTTTAACTATGCTTGCAAAGAAATTCAGATTTCACAGACAAAACGACGTTCGTCGCGTTTATCGAAACGGGTCTTCGGCGCGTTCATCGCACCTCAGTCTTAAATACTTAAAACAGCATTCGCCAAGCGACAATCGCGTGGCGGTAGTAGTCAGCAAGAAGGTCGACAAAAAGGCCGTCATTAGGAACCGCATTCGCAGACGCGTCTACGAAATCATTCGAAACACTTGGACAGATACAAAGCAAGGGCATGATCTGGTTTTTACAGTGCACGACAAGTCTATTGCGACCATCGAGCACCCTGAGCTAGAAGCTGAGATTAAGAAACTATTAAAAAAAGCAGAGCTCGCCAACTAGGTAGCTGATTCACATCCGCCCGTGTTATCATAGCTAGCAAAGGAATTTATGTTTGACACTTTTATTGTTCAACCTATATTAAACTTGCTCTTCATTATCAACTCGGTCTTACCGGGACATGACTTTGGTGTATCAATAATTATTTTCACAATAGTTATTCGTATGGCACTCTGGCCACTAGTTAAAAAACAACTCCACCAGACTAGAGCTATGAAAGCTCTTCAACCAGAAATCAAGAAAATCAAAGAGAAAACTAAAGGCGACAAACAAAAAGAAGGCCAGTTGCTAATGGAGCTTTACAAGGAAAAGAACGTTAGTCCGTTTGGCTCAATCGGTGTTCTTTTGCTACAACTACCAATACTTTTCGGGCTGTTCAGGGTTCTTAGAATTCTCTCAGACGATCCCAGCCAAGCAGTGGATATGCTCTATGGTTTTGTAAAGAGCATGCCTGGTGTTCCTGATCTTGTTGCCAGCCCAGCTCTTGTAACTCAGGCTTTGACTGACAGTTTCTGGGGCGTTATCGATCTAACTAAAAGTGCTTTCAATAACGGCTCTATCTATTGGCCGCTGATGATCATTGCTCTGCTGGCAGGTATTTTGCAGTTCTTCCAGTCCAAACAGCTCATGCCCGATACAGACGACTCCAGGAGCCTACGCGACATACTCAAAGAAGAAGCCAATGGCAATAAATCTGAGCAAAAAGACATCAACGCTGCGGTCGGTAAGAATATGCGCTACTTCATGCCGCTCATTACTATTTTCTTTGCCGCTAGCTTCCCGGGCGCCCTGGCGCTTTACTGGGCTGCAGGCGCCGGCGTAGCAATCATTCAACAGAAAGTTATTCTTAGCCGTGACGTCGAGGAAATGGAAGAATTTGCTAACACTAAAACGACGAAGAAGAAGGCTAACAAATCAAAAAACACAGACAACCAAAAGAAAGGCAGCTCGAAAAAGAAAGAAACGTCGTCATCTAAGAAAAAGAAAGGATAGCGATGGAAGATTCAATAATCTATGCCAAGAAATATTTAGAGGACTTGTTGTCGTTCTTCGGGCTAAACACAGATATTCGAGTAACCCGCGAAGAGGACGTCATTGAGCTTTCGGTGCCGTCTTCGCACTTAAACGGGTTTTTGATAGGTAATCGCGGCGACACATTACGCGCGTTGCAGTATTTGGTGTCTAGTGCGCTTCGTAATCAAGAGATGGAATTAACACGGGTAAATGTAGATATCGCCGACTATAAAAAACAACGTAACGACCGCTTGGCAGAAAAAGCGCTCGGTTGGGTGCGTAAAGTGCGCGACACCAAGGAGGAAATGGCCTTAGAACCTATGAACCCAGCCGACAGACGAGTAGTCCACAAAGCTGTGAGTGAACTTAGTGGCGTAGAGACTGAATCTCACGGTGAAGGCCGTGACCGCCACATCGTGCTAACACCTAAAAAAGACAAACCAGAAGAAGAAGATGATTACGAAGAGCCTGCATTAGAAGATGGAACGTCTACGTCAGACAAAGAAACCACAGAAGAGCTTGAAAAGTAGCCAAACAAAAAACATATAAAAAATATTATAAATTTTGCGACGGCCGTCACATTTATTATAAATTTTTTATAGAAGGTACCTGGTGGATTTGCAACCTTAGGTCATTTTATGGTAAAACTACCGTAGAAAGAGAGGTAAGTTTTGGGGCTATTCACCAGGTCCGCTACGCTTTTAACTTTATTTATTGCCACTACGTTGTCGCTAGCCTTGTTGAGTGTGCAAACAGCAGCACAGGAAGCACCTCTTACAGAAGCAAGTAGCTTCATTAGCACTTCAAAACAAACAAACAGTAATCAAAGGCATTATCGAACTGGCGCTAAGTGTCTAGAGCAAACTTTTGTGCTAAGAAAAGCCGGCTGGGGTTTGAAGTATAAATTCAGAAGATTAATCCCTTGGTACTATAGCAAAGAAGAGGTAAAGGTTGCTTGCGCCACTAAAACCAAATATGGGGTATTCGGAACTTCAGGTAGTAAGGACTACTTGCAAATGAGTGGCCAAACAGTCGCTGGCGAAATCGTTGGGCATTCGTTTAGGCAACGGATAGCACTGCCAAACTCTAATTCTATGTTGGTCTCAGGCGACTATTTCAAGACACTCTACAAGATTGATGACGTGGCTACCACTGCCATTCGCACGGTAACCAGCGACAGGAAAATAACTTACACTCTGGCGCCACCAGGGCCAAAAATCATCTGTACGAACAAAAACGCCTGCAGACTCGACACAATCGGACATCAGGCGTCTTCACCAAGCGGTAAATATATCGTGGCTCACATTCCGGATTTTGGAATGACGAGCATGAACGTACAAACTCTAGAATACCAGACGTTTGGCAGAGCTTCTGTCTACAAACGAACCGGTGCGCCGCCGTACAGAAAGATGGCAGTTTCATCTGGCGGCAACTACGCTGCTGTGTATTATTCGGACATCGAAAAGCTTTTCGTTTACGATCTCAGGAACTGCAAACCTAACCCTGACGACCCTATCAAACCTGACATCTGCGCCTCAAACGATATTTCACAGTATTTAGACGGAGAGGGAATTAATCTGGACAAATTGCAGAGTTTAAGCTTTGCCAGCGAAGGCAATCTGTATCTGCTTTCAAACAGCACGGAAGCGGGAAAATATAGCAAAACAGAGGTTGCTAGTTCCGAGGGAGAGTTAATTGGCGAGATTAGTTACATCGCACTGGGCGATTCATTTGCCTCGGGCGAGGGCGACTTAGATGCCGACTGGTACGAAGTGGGTACAGATGAGCCAGAAAACAAATGTCACTTGTCGCGTAGGAGCTACCCGTATTTACTGGCGCAGAACTTAAACCTTGATGAGTCACACTCTGTTGCTTGTAGCGGGGCCGTGATAAGCGATGTTATTGATAATCCTCAGACGAACAAGAAAGCACCTGGAAACACTTTGGGAGCATGGTTTCCGGGCGTTCTTAAACAGGAAGACTACGTTAATCGGTTATCACCAACAGCTATCACAATATCTGCTGGCGGCAACGATGTCGGTTTCGCAGATAAACTAACAGAGTGTGTGCTCGACGCGGGGACCTGTAAATATGCCGAGGGCTGGCTAGGTCGTAGTGGCACAGCCATAGAGATAGCTAATCAAAAAAAGAATTTAGTGGACATGTATAAGCAGTTAGCAATAACGACAGATGGTAACACTAAAATATATGCAGTCGGGTACCCAAAGTTTGTAAACGGCGATCCGGCTGCAAGTTGTAGTCTGAACGTACTCCTGAACAGCTCTGAGAGAGAGTTTGTCGAACAGGGCGTTATGTATATGAATAGCATTATTCGTTCTGCAGCCAAAGAAGCTGGCGTCTACTACCTAGATATAGAGGATTCTTTAGAGGGTCGAAACCTATGTTCCTCCTCGCCAGACTACCTAACAGCGGTTAATGGGCTAACCAAAGGTAATGATAAGTTCGGAGTGATAGGCCTAGAAAGTTATCATCCAAACCCAATTGGCCACGAGCTCATCTATGAATCAATTCAAGAGTTAACCAACAACAACCTGACAACTTTCGAAATATGTGCCAGCGGTGTGCTAGTTTGCCCCGAAGAAAGTAAAGTTCCGTTGCCAGGCGCTAATTACTGGGGACCAGAAGCTGTTTCCTATGTAGAGAGCCTCAATTCTCCCTCATTTTCTGTAGCAGAAGTTAGAATTCCAACCAAAAAGATCTTTACGGAGCTGGTTAGCGAAAAAGGCCAACAAGTAGATATAAATACATCAGATTTAAAGGCGAGCTCAACCGTTACAGTAGAGATTCGATCTGAGCCAACAACACTCGGTCAATTCGAAGTAGGTAGCGACGGAGTGCTTAACGCGAAGATTGAAATTCCCGAAGGAATGATGCCAGGGCTGCATACACTGCATATCATAGGCAAGGACACGTTTGGTGATCCTATTGATTACTACCAACATATTTATGTAACAGGCCCCGCCGAGGACGTAGATGGGGATGGAGTTTTAAACGGCGAAGACCCATGTCTATACGTAGAGGCATCTAACGTAGATTACGACGAAGACGGCATAGATGACGCTTGCGATGGGTTTATTGGCGAGAAGCCATCTATTGTGGCAAACACTCCTATTGAAGACGAAATTGTATCTCAAGTTACTTCAGGAGCGTCAACAAACCTTAACGAAGCCGTTACTCAAACATTATTAACAACCCCTTCTTCACAATCCGCATTCAATACTCTCACAAATGCCGTAAATGCCCCGCAAGCCCTAGGAGTGAGTGATGCAAAAAACAGCGAGCCCACAGAGGATAGCAGCACCAATAATCGTGAATATACAGCACAACAAACACAGTTTTCAAATCCAGACAATTTATTGTTAAAATCAGTCGGTTTCTTGGTGATACTAACCTCTCTTGTGTTTGTGTGGCGAGGATTGAGAAAACTTATTCAGAGATAGGATAGTGTGCTGTTTTGGCTAAGTCTCCACAACCAACTGTAGTTAAATATTTATCTGTTGATGTGGCGCGTTCCGATGGCGAAGCTGAATATCCCAAGTCATTTTCAACCCAACAACCAACGCCTGCAACAAATGGCACGAAACGAATTGAACGAAACAACTCATCTTCAGAGGAAACAGTACTCACGACGTCTGCTTGTGACTGAATAAAACGCAATAAATCATTATATTCAATGTATTTTTGTGCACTTTCTGATGTAATTGAGCACCCCAATGCACCTTTTCCGTACTTTTCTCTAGGGCGAGAGCAACTTTTATCGATGCTGAGTGTTTCTGTGCCAAATTCGGCATTAATCCTATCAGTCAGCTCAAGAACAGTTTGTTCAATCTGGACGAACTTACGGCGGTCAAGTTCGTTGGCAACTGCTGTATAAACAGCAAAGCCAACTATAGCTAGAATTACGGCGCCAATCAGTAGAGTAGATCGACTAAATCTCCTGCCGAAAAGAGTAACTGGCTTTTTTGTTTTCGTCTTTTTCTTAACCATGAGCAAATTATAGCATTCAAATTAGATACGCCTGAATAAATCAAACACCACTCCCTAATCTCATATTCTACACACTTCGAATATCATATTTAAATATGATTTAAATCATATTCTTGGGTATGATGTATACAGATAATCATTATCATGAATTGATGAAAACAATGACAATAGTAAAGAGTGCATAAGTAAATTAAGTAAGGAGTGTGAGCATGGCGGCAACAGAACATCAATATTGGAACGAACGAGTGATTCAAAAGAATAATACTGGCACCTACACCATAAGTGTTCCAGTGGATATGATCCGTAATCTGAGATGGAAACAGGGGCAAAGAGTAGTTGTTGAGAACAAAGGCAAAACAATTATCATCAAAGACGCCCCAAGACGATAGCCTAAACGTTTATAGACAATTCAAACCAAAGATTACTCCTTAATTTCATCTTTTCTACACCTATGACATCATATTTAAATATGATTTAAATCATATGTCCGGATCAATGATGCATGAGTATTCACTTGAGTAATAGGTGTGCTGTTTTGGAAGGGTTTGGGAGAGTAAACTGGGTGGAACGTGGACTAGATTGGGAGTAAAATAGTCGCCATGTGTGGAATTATTGGATACATCGGAAAGAAGCAGGCTCAGCCAATAATTCTTAGTAGTCTTAAACGTATGGAGTACCGTGGATACGACTCGGCGGGCATTGCCGTGATCAACGGCGGCGTTAGTGTTGCTAGGGCTTCTGGCAAGCTTTCCAACCTAAAAGACAAAATTAACGGCAAACCACTAAAAGGCACTACTGGCATGGGCCACACCCGTTGGGCCACGCATGGCGGCCCAACAGAGAAGAATGCCCACCCACACGTGGCTGGTAAGATCTCACTTATTCACAACGGAATTATTGAAAATTATGAAGAAATTAAAGAAAACTTGCTTGGCGACGGTGTTAAATTTAAATCAGAGACAGACACTGAAGTTTTGGCACAGCTAATAAATAAAAATTATGCTAAATCTGGCGAACTAGAAACAGAAGTCTATAATGCGCTTGCAAAAGTCCGGGGTGCCTTTGGGATAGTTGTAATGTGTGAAGATGAACCAGAAAAACTTATAGCCGCGCGGCGCGGCAGTCCAATTGTGCTAGGGCGTCACCAAGAAGAAATGTTTGTAGCTAGCGACCCAACAGCACTTGCTGGAAGGGCAGATGAAGTTGTTTACCTCGGTGAAGACGAGGTAGCAGTTCTGACGCCAGGTAAGTTCGAAGTAACAGATTTGAAAAGGAACAATAAACCTTATAAACCAGAGAAACTGGAAATGGAAGTTCAGGCCATGCAAAAGCAAGGTTACGACCACTTCTTGCTCAAAGAAATAATGGAGCAACCAAAGAGCATCGAGGCAGTGCTCCGTGGTAGGCTCGAGGAGAAAGAAGGCGACAGTCATCTTGGAGGCCTGAATATCTCTAATGCCCAACTAGATAAGCTCGACAGGATTCAGATTATTGGCTGCGGCACGGCGTATTATGCGGGGTTGCTGTCAAAATATATGTTGGAGAAAATGACTGGTATTCCGGTGGATGTAGAGGTTGCCAGCGAGTTTAGGTATCGCGAACCTGTACTTAGCCCTAATACCCTTGGAATAGTTTTAACTCAATCTGGTGAGACAGCTGATACACTGGCTTCACTTCACGAACTACAACGTCGAAACGTGCACACTCTAGGGCTGGTGAATGTTGTTGGCTCGACTATTGCTCGGGAAGTTGACGGAGGTATCTACTTGTATGCTGGGCCAGAAATATCTGTCGCATCTACCAAAGCCTTCACCTCGCAGGTGTTAGCTTCTATGCTAGTTGGCCTGCATATTGCGCGGAGGAAGAATTTTTCCGCCTGGGAAGGCAAAGAAATCATCAATGCTTTGCAGAAATTGCCAAAAGAAGTTGAAAAAGCTCTGAAACTGAACAAAGAAGTTAAGAAAATTGCTAAAAACCTCTCGAAGTTCAAAAATTCACTGTATCTCGGCAGAGATTCACTGTTCCCAATTGCTCTTGAAGGAGCTTTGAAGCTAAAAGAAATCAGCTACATTCACGCCGAAGGGTATTCTTCGGGCGAGATGAAGCATGGGCCGATTGCGCTTATCGATAAAGGCATGCTAGTAGTGAATTTACTTGGTAAAGGCCCACTTTTTGAAAAGTCACTTAGTAACTTACAGGAAGTGAAGGCTCGCGGCGGTAAAGTAGTGACAATTACAGATGAGAAAGGCTATATGGGAGACAAAGACGAACATGTGATATTTGTAGAAACGTCATCACATTGGACTGCTCCACTAGTTATGAACGTTGTATTGCAGTTGCTGGCCTATCACATTGCAGTAGCGAGAGGAACGGATGTCGATCAGCCAAGGAATTTGGCCAAGAGTGTCACTGTCGAGTAACGGTGATTCGTTTTAAAGCTTGCCCGCCCGCCGCCGGGAACTAAAAGGGCGCGGTTTCGGCCGCGCACTCCATCGTTCTTTTTGACAGCAAAAAGAACATAAAAACTGCCTCCACGGACGAAAACATTACTAAGAAATAACTACATGAAACCGGAGTTCTCGAACAGCCTTCGGCTGGCTCGTTTAGACACTTCGTAGGAGTAAACGAGCGAAGACTCGAGCTCATTATTCAATTTCAAGCACCTATTTCTTAATCAGTTTTCTTTAGTGTCGGGAATTAACTCAGGAGCGTCGGACTAATCGAGGGCAAGGAAGAAACTGCGAGCTGCGAATCACGAAATACGACTCCCTTTAACGTTGGGGTAATTACGCTAGGCCTAGCACTCATTTTTTATAGGCATTTTTACGGTGGATTACAGAGACAACTACATATTTTGATCCTTCTTTGTCGAAAGCAATGCGGTAGTGACCAACCCTAAACCTGAAGCTGCCAAGAGAGGAGTGAACCAATGGTCGGGCATGTTCTAGGGGTTTTTCTTGCTCTAGGTAATACTGCAATTTGATTGCGATTCGCTTACGTGTTTGAGCGTCTAATCTGCCAAGCTCTTTTTGAGCTTTTTTGGTGAAGACAAGTTTTGCTTTCATTGCTACAGAACGTCGCCAAATACTTCATCGAAAGTGTAAACCTCACCGTTCTTCGCCTCTTCGCGGGCCTTAGCAATTCCTTTTACGTATTCTTCGTCTTGCAGAAGAAGTAAATCCTCTAGTATCTCGTCATCGATAATCACCTTACCCGTTAGCTTACCCCTGCTTTTTATAAATAGGATATCTTCCTTATCTAAGGATTTGAGTGTGGTGGAGAAATTGTTCCTTAGGGTAGTTGTATCAATTGTTTTAGTACCCATATAGATTCCTTATTTTATTGTACATTCTAATGTACATCAAAACGTACATTAGGTCAATATACTTAATTCGAGTAACAGCGATTCGTTGGTAAAGCTTGTCAGTCTGCCGGCGGGAACCAAAAGGTGCTGTTTCGCCAGCGTACCGCATCGACACTTTTGACAGCCAAAGTGTCTTGAAAACTGCCTCCATGCCTGCCTGTCCTGATGACGGTCAGACAGGGACAAAGACACTATGAATATTTATTCCTCTTGGTCTGGAGCTCTCAATTTCACCTACGGTGAAGTCTGTTTATTAATTTAGGAAGTAAACAGACGAAACTCGAGCTCATTACCCAGGCCCAAGAACAATAAATACTCATCGGTCTTCTTTAATGTCGGAAATTAACCCAGCTTCTTTTACGCAGACATTATGAGATTACCTGAAGCAGGAATGTTGATTAAGTGTCGCGCACGCCCCGAGCGTTAGCTCGTGGGTAAGCACTGTCCGCCAAAAGGCGGACGA
>UOET01000455.1_pt1 | contig 15442 bp, 13 predicted proteins | sample 1989391 | NCBI WGS metagenome assembly UOET01 (sample SAMEA4712198, study PRJEB27164) | hydrothermal vent metagenome | biome: marine basaltic hydrothermal vent biome; feature: marine hydrothermal vent; material: mineral | place: Pacific Ocean | collected 2011-06-14/2011-07-23 | depth 1691 m
AAACGGATGAAATCGGCGGCTCGCACCTCGTGATAAAAGACCCGGCGATTTGTGAAACATGCGTGTTGAAACAATGCCTGTATGTATGTCCCTGCGCTGTTTACGAACTAAATGAAAACAGCGGCCAGATTGAAGTCAATTATGAAGCCTGTGTAGAATGTGGCACCTGCCGGATAGCCTGTGATGATAATATCGAATGGCGCTATCCCCGCGGTGGATTTGGAATTGCCTATAAATTTGGTTGATACTTTGATATTGGTTGGGGATTAGTTCTTCCACCGAGGCAAACTGTGGCGAGCCTTTGAACCGCGAAAGCATTTGCAACACCGATTTCAGTTGCCTGGTTTCCTGTGGATTCACGGCGAATTTTGATGGAGAAGTTTCTGTTGGCATAGCGGAAGTAAACCTGTTTGCCGTCACGCACCCGTTCCAGCGGCACCGACCACCCCTCGCTGCTTTCCATAAACCGGATGTCGTCGTAAAGCTGCCGTATCTGGATGCCGCCCATGCTCCTGTTGGCTTCTTCCAATGCCCGGTTGCACGCCTTCAGATAGGCTGCACACATGGGTTGTAGGTTTGCAGCGTGAAACAAAACTGGTAATGGCATACATAACCAAAGCAAATGCAAAAAGAAAAACGCCTTTTCGGGGATTTGAAAAACGGGCTGCTGGAAGCAGTGGCAGTAGGCTAAGCCCGTGACTTTGACCTTTCAAGTCGAACAAGACTTGAAAGGTCGAAAAAAGCAAGACCTGCTGTAAACCTCTCATGCTGGAAGGGATATGTTAGCCCGAGCTTGCACCAGGACAATAACAACCAATAGTTCTTTTTCTTGTCAACGAATTACACGAATGATGGTTTTACTTTGCGCCCGTGGCGCAAAGTAAAACATCTGCTCGTTTGCTATTGCCCGGAGAAGAGACTCTTGGTTTCTAAAACAGACCGTGAAATGCTTTTTGCTACGCCAAAGGTGTAGGAAAAAGCAAAAATTAGTGCAATTAGTGTAATTCGTTGGTAAACCTGTTGCCGGCATTTGTCGGCGCAATGGTTTTTTGATGAAGCAAAACGGAGGTGCTTGATGATTATTTTTTCCGAATATACTCCGCAATCCAATCACCTACTTCGGATGTGGAGCGGGGATTTTCTTTGGTAATATCTTCGGTAACAAAGCCTTCGGCCATAGATTGTTTAACAGCTTCCCGTATCAACGTAGCTTCATCATTCAGATTAAAAGCATATTCGAACATCATGGCTACCGAAAGAATGGTCCCCAGCGGGTTGGCGATATTTTTGCCTTTGGCCTGCGGATAAGAACCGTGGATAGGTTCAAAAACAGATGTTAACTGCCCAATGGAAGCCGAGGGCAGCAACCCCAGCGAACCGGTAATCACGCTGGCCTCATCGGTAAGGATATCGCCAAACATATTTTCGGTAACCATCACATCAAATTTTCCGGGCCATTGTATCAACTGCATAGCAGCGTTATCCACAAACATAAAGTCCATTGTCACCTCCGGGTATTCCCGACCAATCTCGGCTGCCACTTCCCGCCAAAGTCGCGATGTAGCCAGCACGTTGGCTTTGTCCACCACGCTCAGCCGTTTGTTGCGCTGCATGGCGTAGTCGCAAGCCAGCCGCACAATGCGCTCTATTTCATAACGATGGTAAACTGAAGAATCATAAGCTGTGTTGCCATCTTCGGAACGTCCCTGGGGCTTTCCGAAATAGATACCACCGGTAAGTTCGCGAATTACAACGAAATCCACATTTTCTACCAGGTCGCGCCGCAAAGGTGATTTATCCAGGAGCGAGCTGAAAGTGGTTACCGGCCGTACATTGGCATAAAGTCCCAGTTTTTTACGCATGGCCAGCAATCCCTGTTCCGGCCGTACTTTGGCCTTGGGGTCATTATCATATTTTGGGTCACCAATGGCACCAAACAGCACAGCATCCGAATTCTTACACAGCTCAAAAGTCTCGTCAGGGAATGGATTTCCCGTGGCATCAATGGCGGTGGCACCTACCAGTGCTTCTTCGAAATTCATCTCGTGATTGAACTTTTTGCCAATGGCACGGCAGACCTTCAAACCTTGTTCAATTATTTCCGGGCCAATACCATCACCCGCTAAAACGGCTATTCTCATTTTCATTTTTTTTGTTCAATTATGTTCAATATTTTTTCTGTTGCTTTGATAGCTGCTACCGTTTGGTCACCATCCAGTCCTTTCGTAGTAATGGTACGGCCATTCATCTCCCATTTTATGATGGTTTCGACCAATGCATCGGTTTTCCCGCCCGGAGGAATGGTCACGCGGTAATCTTTCAGTACCGGTTTTTCTTTCCCAATGTCATCATAAATTTTCCACAGAGCTTTCATAAATGCATCATACTGACCATCACCGATGGAGCTTCTTTCATACAAGTCATCGTTGATTTGTACACGAATATGCGCCATGGGACGCATCCCTCCCGAAAGCGTCAGGGTATAACTTTTTATAAAAATATGTTTGTTCAACATTCCGTTGTCCAGTACATCAGCAATTATGTAGGGCAAGTCGTCTGCCGTAACACTCTCTTTCTTATCACCCAGTGCAATAATTCTTTGGGTAACCTGTTTCAGTGCATCATCATCAAGATGGTAACCCAGCGTTTCCATGTTTTTTTTAATGCTGGCTTTACCTGATAACTTTCCGAGGGCATATTTTCTGACACGGCCAAACCGCTCAGGCAGTAAATTGTTGTAATACAGATTGTCTTTGCTGTCGCCATCGGCATGGATACCCGAAGTCTGGGTAAAGACATTTTCGCCTACGATGGGTTTGTTTACCGGAACACGGATGCCCGAGAAACGCTCTACCAGAATACTCGCTTTGTTTATGTTCTTTTCGCGGATATCGGTTTTTATTTTCAGATGGTCGTGCAGGATACCGACAACGCTGGATAAGGGGGCATTTCCCGCTCTTTCACCCAGCCCGTTCACGGTAGTGTGAATACCGTTGACACCAGCTTTTACACTTGCAAGTACGTTTGCAACTGAAAGGTCATAGTCGTTGTGGGCATGAAAATCAAAATGCAGCTTTGGATAAGCATTGCGCATCTTCTTGCAAAGAGCATAGGTTTGATCCGGGTTTAAAATTCCCAGCGTATCAGGAAGCATAAATCGCCGGATATTTTCGTCCTTTAACATATCTGTCAGAAAAAAGACATAATCAGGTGAAAGCAACATGCCATTTGACCAATCTTCAAGATACAGATTGGCTGTGATACCGGCCTTTTCGGCCAACGCTATCTCTCTTTTAATTTCTTTTACATGCTCTTCAGGGCTCTTTCGTAGTTGTTTTTCCAAATGACGTAATGAGCCTTTGCTTAATAGATTAACGACTTTTAGCCCTGCTTTATTTATCCATTGTACCGATTGGCCGTTATCAATGAATCCCAGTACTTCAATCGCATCCAGTTTTCCTGACTCACGAGCCCATTGGGCAATTTTTTCAGCAGCTTCAAGTTCGCCTGCCGAAACACGTGCCGAAGCAATCTCCACCCTGTTCACGCCAAGTTGTGTAAGCAGAAACTTTGTTAGTTGGAGTTTTTCGCCGGGAGAAAAAGAGATGCCCTGTGTTTGTTCTCCATCACGCAGGGTGGTGTCCATGATTTCCAAATACATAATCAGCCTTTCCTGCTTTGTTCAAATGTAATTATTTTATCTTTTTTACTTAAAAGAAAATCGATATCGTCATAGCCGTTGAGCAGGCATGACTTTTTATATGGATTAATTTCAAAAGTCTCTGTTTTGCCGGTGGTCAATAGTTTTATTTCCTGCTTTTCGAGGTTTACATGCAGTTGTGTGGCGGCATCCTTTTCTATTTCTTTAAAAATAGTTCCCAAAAATGTTTCGGAAACCTGAATCGGTAGTAGCCCGTTGTTCATGGCGTTGTTTTTAAAGATGTCGGCAAAAAAGCTGGAGACGACCACCCGGAAACCATAATCGAAGATAGCCCAGGCGGCATGTTCCCGGCTGGAACCGCTACCAAAATTTTTACCGGCTACAAGGACTTTTCCGGAATATTCCGGATTGTTTAACACAAAATCTCTCACGGGGTTATCGTGCTTATCAAAACGCCAGTCTCTGAAAAGATTTTCGCCAAAGCCTTCGCGAGAGGTGGCTTTTAAAAAGCGTGCCGGAATTATCTGGTCGGTATCCACGTTCTCTGTCGGAAGCGGAACACAGGTGGAAGTCAGTATATCAAATTTATCAATAGCCATAGTCTTAATTTTCAAGGTGAAACATGTTACATCAAATCAGCCGGATTGGTAATTTTTCCGGTAACGGCAGCAGCTGCTGCGGCAAGCGGACCGGCTAGCAAAGTGCGGGCCCCGGGGCCCTGCCGTCCCTCAAAATTACGGTTGGAAGTGGAAACAGAATATTTGCCAGCCGGAATTTTATCTTCATTCATGGCAAGACAGGCCGAACATCCGGGTTGACGAAACTCAAAGCCTGCTCCTTCCAAAATTTCTACCAGTCCCTCCTTATAAGCTTGTTTTTCAACCTGTTTCGATCCTGGAACAATCCATGTTGTTACATTTTTAGCTTTTTTCTTTCCTTTTACTAATGAGGCAAAAGCACGAATGTCTTCAATACGCCCATTGGTACAACTTCCGAGAAAAACATAGTCGATGGGATGGCCTTCTAATTTCATACCGGACTCAAAGCCCATGTATTCCAACGCTTTCGTAAAAGATGGGCGTTGTCCTGAAGGAATTTCGTCAAGTTGTGGAATGCGTCCATTAATGGATGTTCCCATACCCGGATTGGTTCCGTACGTAATCATAGGTTGGATATCTTTGGTATGGAAATGCAGCTCCTTGTCAAAAACCGCTTCAGGGTCGGTTTTCAGTGTCTTCCATTTTTCAATAGCGCGATCCCAATCAGCCTCTTTGGGGGCAAATTCACGTCCTTTCACATACTCAAGAGTAACGTCATCCGGAGCGATAAGGCCGCCGCGGGCTCCCATTTCGATGGTCATGTTGCAAATGGTCATGCGGGCTTCCATGCTGAGGTTGCGAATAGTGCTACCGGCATATTCCACAAAATAACCGGTGGCGCCACTGGCTGAAATCTGTGAAATGATGTACAGAATAATATCTTTGGCAGTGACGGCTTTGTCCAAAGTCCCCTCAATGTTTATTCGCATCTTTTGGGGTTTGGGCTGTAAAATGCACTGGCTGGCAAAAACCATCTCCACTTCGCTGGTGCCAATACCGAAAGCAATACTCCCAAAAGCACCATGCGTGGAAGTGTGGCTGTCGCCACAAACAACAGTCATACCCGGCAATGTCAACCCCAGCTCGGCACCAATCACATGGACAATACCGTTGTAGGGATGCCCCAGCCCATAAAGTTCCACACCAAATTCCTTGCAGTTGTCGGTAAGTGTCTGTACCTGAATACGTGAAAACTCTTCACGGATAGGTAGTTCCTGATGTAATGTGGGAATGTTATGATCCGGGGTAGCGATAGTTCTTTCCGGCCTGAAAAGCCTGATCCCTCTCTTGCGCAGGCCGGTAAAAGCCTGTGGACTGGTTACCTCATGAATGTAATGGCGGTCGATGTACAGTATATCCGGTCCGTCCTGAACGGAATCCACCACATGGCTGTCCCAGATTTTATCAAATAATGTTTTTGGTTTCACGAATAATAAGTTTTGTTAAATAATTTTTGAAATAGCATCCACAAAAGCCTCCACAGCTCCCGTTATGATATCGGTGCTGGCCGAAAACCCATAATATAATTTACCCCTGTTTTCGATCTGGACATGTACTTTTCCAAGATCGTCGCTACCGCGTGTAATAGCTTGAATCAGAAACTCCTCCAGATTTACTTTTCTCTTAATAAGCTGTTTTACAGCTGTAAATGCCGCATCAATGGGGCCATTTCCGGAGGCGGTAGCCGAATGTATCTCATTGTTTATCCTTAGCTGTACCGTAGCCATTGGAACAGCAGATTTACCACAAACCACTTGTAGTAATTCCAGTTTAACAGCCCGGTCTTCCCGGGTAGTTTTCCCCACCAAAGCCCTCAGATCATCCTCTTTGATATCTTTCTTTTTATCGGCTAAAACCAGAAAACGATCGTAGATCTTGTCAATTTCAACTTTGGTAAAAACATACCCTAGGATTTTAAGCCGGTGTTTCAGCGCAGCCCTGCCGCTACGAGCCGTCAGTTCAATACTCGATTCTTTGATGCCCACATCTTTCGGATTGATAATTTCGTAGTTTTCCCGGTTTTTCAATACGCCATCCTGATGGATCCCGGAGGAGTGGGCAAAAGCATTTCGCCCTACGATGGCTTTGTTGGGTTGTACCGGCATACTCATGAGTGACGAGACCAGACGACTGGTTTTATAGATTTGTTTGGTATTGATTTCCGTGTAAACGGGAAGGTCTTTGTGACTTTTCAGGATCATAACCACCTCTTCGAGTGATGTGTTTCCGGCACGTTCGCCAATCCCGTTAATGGTGACTTCTACCTGCCGGGCACCGTTAAGCACACCTTCGATGGTGTTGGCCGTGGCCATTCCCAAATCGTTATGACAGTGTGTGGATATAACAGCCTTGTGGACGTTAGAGACATTCTCCATGAGGTAACGAATCTTCTCTCCAAATTCGTTGGGCAGACAATAGCCGGTGGTATCCGGAATGTTTACTACCGTGGCACCTGCAGCAATGACGGCTTCCACCACTTTTGCAAGATACTCGTTATCGCTGCGACCGGCATCTTCGGCATAGAATTCCACATCCTCCACAAATTTTTTGGCATATTTCACTGCGGCAACAGCACGTTCCAGAATTTTGTCGGGCGTAGAGTTTAACTTGTACCTGATGTGATAAGGTGAAGTGCCGATACCGGTATGAATCCTTTTTCGTGTAGCATACTGAAGGGCCTCGGCAGCCACTTCAATATCTTTTTCAATGGCACGTGTCAGGCCGCAAATTACAGGCTTGGAAACGGCCTTGGAGATTTCCACTACCGAATGAAAATCACCGGGACTGGAAATGGGAAATCCGGCTTCAATAACATCCACGCCAAGAACTTCCAACCTTTTGGCTACTTCAATTTTCTCCACGGTATTCAACTGACAACCGGGAACCTGTTCACCATCCCGAAGGGTAGTGTCAAAAACAATAATTTTATCACCCATAATAATTTTCTTTGAATTCCATACCTCTTTTTCCTTTTCTAATGTGCAAAAAAAAACTTCCCGTTTTTGGCGGGAAGTCTGTATCATAATAGCAACACTTTACAAAAATCCCTGTCAACACTTATCCAAAATAAGTATCGAAAGAATAAACCACCAAATGTTGCTGCGATTGTCCGTATTCATGGGGACAAATGTAAAAGTTTTTTGAAACTGACAACTTATTGGGAATATTTTTTTAAGATATCTTTTCTGGTAATACGGAAACATATTGAGTATCAACAGTATAGTGTGTTTTTTACTCTAAATCTCACATCTTGCAGGCTTTCCGTATGTAAGTCTTACGTCGAAATCAGGTTAACAGGAAAGAAATTCTTACATCAGCCCTAACTCCAGCTTGGCTTCATCCGAAATCATATCCTGGTCCCAGGGCGGGTCGAAAGTAATCTCCACATCCACATTTTTCACACCGGTGAGGTAAGAAATTTCTTCTTTAACCTGCTGGGGCATCACATCCGCCACCGGGCAGTTGGGAGCAGTGAGGGTCATTACCACTTTCACATTTCCATCGTCATCTATATTATGCTCATAAATGAGTCCGAGTTCGTAAATATTAACCGGTATTTCCGGGTCGTAAATATTTTTTAAAACATTGACAATTTTCTCTTCCAGCACTCTTTTTTCTTCAGTCGTCATTTTTTGATTTTTATTGGTTAATCTTTATCTGAAAAGCTCTGGCATACAGCATAATCTGTTTTACCATTGACGAAAGTCCATTGGCACGGGTTGGTGACAAATGCTCTTTCAAACCAATCTGTTCAAGAAAATCCAGTTTGGCTTCCAGAATCTCTTTTGGTGTGTGCCCCGACAAAACACGAATAAGCAGACTAATAATTCCTTTTGTGATCACGGCATCGCTATCGGCTGTAAAGAATATCTTACCATCTTTCAACTCGGCATGAACCCAGACCCGACTTTGGCAGCCGGAAATCAGATACTGGTTTGATTTATATTTTGCGTCAATTAGCGGGAGTTCTTTCCCCAATTCAATAAGAAAGGAATACTTGTCCATCCAGTCTTCAAACAGAGAAAACTCATCAATGACCGTTTGTTCTTTTTCTGCAATACTCATCTTTTTGTTTATTTAGATTTAAATCCGTTAACGCAGCATGCTGACAGCTTCCCGCACTGCTTCGGTAAAAATATCAATTTCTTCCAAAGTGTTATACATAGCGAAAGATGCCCTTACCGTTCCCGGGATACAGTAAAAATCCATAAGTGGCTGTACGCAATGGTGACCGGTCCGAACAGCAATTCCCATTTGATCCAGCAGCGTTCCCAAATCAAAAGGATGAATGTCATCAACCAGAAAAGAGATGACAGCGGCCTTGTCCTTTGCCCTGCCGATAATACGCATACCATCAATATTCTCCAATTTCTCTGAAGCATAATGAAACAGTGCATCTTCGTGTTCTAAAATATCTTCCCATCCCGTTTCATTTACATAACGCAAAGCGGCTTCCAGCCCTAAAGCACCGGCAACATTGGGTGTTCCGGCTTCATATTTATAAGGAAGTTCATTAAAAGTAGCCTTTTCAAGGCTTACCTCAGCTATCATCTCTCCACCAAACTGGTAGGGAGGCAACTTTTGGAGCCATACAGAACGTCCGTACAACACGCCGATACCCATGGGCGCATACATTTTATGTCCCGAGAAAGCATAGAAATCAGCATCCAAATCCTGTACATCAACTTTAGTATGAGCAATGCCCTGGGCACCATCCAGCAGTACCGGAACCCCTTTGTTGTGGGCAATACGTACGATTTCTTTAACCGGATTGATAGTTCCCAGCACGTTGGAGAGATGAGTAATAGCCAACAACTTTACCCGGGGTGTAAGCATCTTTTCCAAAAAATTAAGATCCAGGGTTCCATTGAGATCAACAGGGAGGACTTTTAAGCGAGCCTTTTTTTTCTCACACAATTGTTGCCACGGTACCAGATTGGAATGATGTTCCATTCCTGAAACCACAATCTCGTCACCGGCCTTAACCCAGGGTGCAAAGACGGTGGCAAGCAGGTTGATGGACTCGGTAGTACCACGTGTAAAAATAATTTCTTTACTCTCTCCTGCATTGATAAAATCTGCAACATATTTGCGTGCATTTTCGTAGGCTTCCGTAGCTACCTGGCTGAGGTGATGCACGCCCCGGTGTACATTGCTGTTTTCTTTCAGATAATAGTCTGATATCCTCTGAATAACAGGTAACGGCTTCTGAGTGGTGGCTGCATTGTCAAGATAAACTAATGGCTTTCCGTTGATTTTTTGGTCAAGGATTGGAAAATCTTTTCTAATTCGGTTAATATCCATGGTATTAAATTTTGCTTAAATCAATGTCAAATATAACGGGAGTTTCCGGGTGGCTGCAATGCAAAACACACCGGTCGCAAATAGACAGATCGCCCCGTAAACGGCGTTTCACCATATCTTCAATGCTGATGCGCAATGCTTCAATAGATATCTCATTGATAATGGCGTCGGCGAAAGCGTACAAAAGTAACATACGGGCATCGTCGAAGGGAATTCCGCGTTGCATGAGGTAAAACAAAGCTTCACTATCCAATTGCCCTACCGAAGCGCCGTGGCTGCACTTCACATCATCGGCATAAATCTCCAGATGTGGCATGGTATCCACGTGTGCTGTTTTGGTCAGTAAAATGTTACTGTTTCTTTGGAAAGCACTGGTTTGCTGCGCATCTCTTGCCACATAAATATAGCCGTTAAAAACACCCGATGCTTCATTATCCAAAATACCTTTAAAAAGTTGATTGCTGTCGCAATGGGGCTTGTTGTGATAAACAAAAATCTGATTGTCAATATGTTGTTGCTCATCTACAAGGTACAACCCGCGAATGTCTGACCATGCCCCTTCGCCATTCATTAAATCGGCTATTTCATTCCGAATCAGCCCGCCATTGAGCGAGAATGCATTGATTTTCAGCCGGCTGTTGGCAGACTGATGAATGGCAGTCTGGTTTAATAAAGCTGTTTCATCATTCAGATTTTGCAGTGTGTAAAGCTCAAGGTCGGCATTTTCACCGAGATAAATTTCGTTCACTTTGTTGATAAATCCGGTATGATGGTTTACCGAGTCATCGCAATGCAGTAGTCTGAGTTTGGCATTTTCCCCCAAAATGATCAGGTTACGGGAGTTGATAACAAGTTCGGGTTTATTCAGAATATTGATAATTTGAAAGGTGTTCTCTACCTCTACATTGTCGGGTACATAGACAAAAACACCATCGACAGCCATAGCCGTGTTCAGAGACTTGAAGCCATCGGTTTGTTGCATAATTTCACCGTAATACTTTTCGATGAGTTCAGGATATTCCTGCATGGCTTTGGCCAGACTTCCCACAATAACGCCATTTTGATCCACGGTGAGTTTTTCTTCTTCGGTACTGTAAAAACTGCCGTTAAGTACGGAAAGAACTCTGGTTTCAAAACCGTGTACTTCGCACAGGAAGATGTCGCTAAGTTTTTTTTCGTAAGGAGTTTCTCCATCGAAAATTTCCAGGGTTTCGTTATAGATGCTTTCCATATCTGTATTCTGCCACTGCTCCATCTTTTTGTGTGGAAAGCCGGTTTGTTGAAAAGCCGCCATGGCTTTGCGACGCATTTTTATTACTTTCGGGCTATCATTGCGACTTAACCTCCCCAAATGTTCGGAGAAATGTCGAATGAATTTTTCTTCCAGTGGATAGACCGTTTTTTTAAATTTTTCCATAACCTCTTTTTCCTTTTACCGGATTAATCGTCAAACTGATCTTTGATCCACTCGTACCCTTTTTCTTCCAATTCCAAAGCCAGTTTTTTGCCTCCCGATTTTACTATGCGGCCGTCGTACATAACATGTACAAAATCCGGAACAATATAATCCAGTAAACGTTGGTAGTGGGTGATTACGATAAAAGCATTTTCGTCGGATTTCAGTTGATTTACACCACCGGCAACTACGCGCAAAGCATCAATATCGAGACCCGAATCGGTTTCGTCCAGGATAGCCAGTTCCGGTGCGAGCATGGCCATTTGGAATATCTCGTTTTTCTTTTTTTCACCTCCCGAAAACCCTTCATTTACCGAACGATTGGTGAGCTTGGACTGAATTTGTACCAGCTTTTTCTTCTCTTCCATTTCTCTCAGAAAATCTCTTGCCGAGATGAGAGGCTGACCATGGTATTCTCTCCTGGCATTGATTGCGGTACGCATGAAATTGGTCATGCTGACACCTGGAATTTCGATGGGATACTGAAAGCTGAGAAAGACACCCTCATTGGCTCTTTTGTCTGGCGACCAGTCGTTGATGACCTGGCCTTTATAAATAATTTCGCCCTGTGTTATCTCATAGCCCTCACGACCTGTGATGGCTGCTGCCAGCGTGCTTTTCCCAGTGCCATTGGGTCCCATGATAGCGTGAATTTCCCCTTTGTTGACACTAAAATTCAACCCTTTGATAATCTCTTTCCCATCAATGGAAACATGTAAGTTTTTTATGTTTAAAAGCATTTTATTCTATTTTTTCCGGCCAAAGCCGGGTTAATATCTAAGTTTGAAGTACTTCAAGTGCCTAAAGTGCCTAAAATACTTGAGGTACTTAAAGTGGCTAAGTTTGAAGTTTCAGCGTTTTACCGATTGAAGTAAAGAGGGCTATTAATTCATGTGCTTCTTTCAAAATTAATTGTATTTTCTCTTCTTCAACCAAGTTTAAATCTGAAATTATTTCTAACCAGTAAATTGTTTCATTGGCTTCACTTTCACATATTTTAATTTTATTTTTAAAATCAGCTTTACTTCTTGCCCGATTTGCTTCTCTGTAATTCGCACCGATACTTGTTCCTGATTTCGTTACCTGGTTTCTAATAACCTGGTTCTCTGTAGTATTTGGGAGCAAACTTGAAAGTGCGATAATGCTAATAGCAAACTTCCTTGTTCTGTTTTCCAACTCCTTACCAAATTCTATATTGTTCATGTCCTTATAACTTTTAACCTAAAGTACTTCAAGTACTTTAGGCACTTCTTTACCCCACACTACCTTCCAGTGTAACAGCCAGCAGTTTTTGCGCTTCCATGGCAAACTCCATGGGTAGTTTGTTCAGCACCTGTTTGGCATAGCCATTAACGATTAATCCGATGGCTTTTTCTTTATCAATACCCCGCTGTTGGCAATAAAACAGCTGGTCATCGGAAATTTTGGATGTGGTAGCTTCATGTTCGACGATAGCCGTATCATTTCCCGTTTTTATGTAAGGGAAAGTGTGTGCTCCACATTTGTCGCCGAGCAACAGCGAATCGCATTGTGAATAGTTGCGGGCATTATCAGCATTTTTCGAAACCCTTACCAGTCCACGATAGCTGTTGTTGCTTTTCCCGGCAGAAATACCTTTGGAGATAATGGTACTTTTTGTGTTTTTTCCCAAATGTATCATTTTGGTACCGGTATCGGCCTGCTGGTAATTATTGGTAACAGCTACCGAATAGAACTCACCCACGGAGTTGTCGCCCAATAAGATACAGCTCGGGTATTTCCAGGTAATAGCCGAACCTGTCTCTACCTGTGTCCAGCTGATTTTAGAGTTCCGGCCTTTGCACAAACCACGTTTGGTAACAAAATTATAAATACCGCCTTTGCCCTCTTTGCTACCGGGATACCAGTTTTGTACCGTGGAATATTTCACCTCGGCATCATCGTGAGTAACAATCTCAACGATAGCTGCATGAAGTTGATTTTTGTCACGCATAGGAGCTGTACAACCTTCAAGATAGCTTACATAGCCGCCCTCATCGGCGATGAGCAGGGTACGTTCAAACTGTCCGGTGTTGGCTGCATTAATTCTGAAATAGGTGGAAAGTTCGATGGGGCACCGAACACCTTTTGGGATGTAGCAAAATGAACCATCACTGAAGACGGCTGAATTTAAAGCCGCAAAGAAGTTATCAGTATATGGGACAACGGTTCCAAGGTATTTTTTTACGAGATCAGGGTGGTTTTGAACAGCATCGCTGATGGAGCAGAAGATAATATCGTGCTTGGCCAGTGTATCCTGAAAAGTGGTTTTCACCGAAACGCTATCAATAACAGCATCCACAGCCACCCCGCTCAGCCGCTTTTGTTCTTCCAGCGAAATACCCAGCTTGTTGAAAGTATCAAGCAGTTCAGGATCAACTTTGTTCAGGCTTTCTAACTTCTTCTTCGGCTTGGGAGCCGAATAATAGATGATATCCTGATAATCAATAGGCGGGTGATGTAGCAATGCCCAGTTGGGTTCTTCCAGCGTGAGCCAGTGGCGGAAGGCTTTCAGCCTGAATTCCAATAACCATTCCGGCTCATTTTTCTTTTTTGAAATGAAACGGACAGTATCCTCCGTAAGTCCTTTTGGTGCTTGTTCCGACTCAATGTCTGTTACAAAGCCGTATTTATATTCTCCGGTAGTGACCTCTTCCAAAACGCGCTTGTCTCTCTTTTCGTCACTCATGGTGTATCTATTTAGATTAATTTTAAATTGAAGCGCAAAATTACAAAATAATGTACATCCGTAGGTGAAAAAACGTTAAGAAAATAATAACCCGAATTCGATGTAAGAGTTGCTTACGGAAAGCCTTCGTCGAACCCGGGTTAGTAGGGGATAAGAGAAGGGGTGTCTATAGCCAGATAAGTTCTTTTCTAAGTAGTTCAAGTTCGTGATTCATGAGTTTGTTTACCTGCTTTACCAGTGTTTCGAGTTGGTTTTTTGGCTGATTTTTCCAGCTGATAGTTTCCATCTCCTGCAGAATTTCTGCTACTTCGTTCAACCCAAAAAATTTTACAGAAGATTTCACCCTGTGGGCAGTTTTCCGGATATTTTCGACATCGTTCTTTTCACAAAGTAAGGTCAACTCCTTCAGGTCGTTGGGGGTATTTTCCAGAAAAAGTTCCAGCATCTCTTTTATTTGCTGCTTGTCGTTATCAAGATAGGCCCGCAACAAGGCCAGCTTGTCAGTTTTTTCAGCCATGCTAAATACCTTTGTTTTTTAGCATCCGGTAAAGGGTTGACTTTCCGATGCCCAGTTTTTCTGCTGTAAGCACCACATTTCCATCAAATTTATCCAGAAAATAGCGGATAATCTTTATGTTATAGCCAGCCAGGGTAGTTTCTTCCGATAAAATATCCGAAGGGACACCTGCAGAGTTAAAACTGATGTGTTGTTCTTCTATATATTTTCCATCTGACATAACTGCTGCCAGTTCAACGATGGCTGCCAGCTCGCGGACATTCCCCGGATAGCTGTAACTCATTAGTCTGTCTTGCGCTTCTTTGGTGAATACTTTTTGTTCCAGTCCGTTTTCTTTACAGTATTTCTGTACAAAAAACTTGGCCAGCAAAATAATATCCAATCCTCTTTGTCTGAGTGGTGGTAACTCAATGGGTAGTCCGAGCAGGCGGTAATAGAGGTCTTGTCTGAAATTTCCCTTTTGTACCTCTTCGGCCAGATTACGATGGGTAGCTACAATCAAACGTACATTGGTTTTGATTACTTCGTGCCCTCCCACGCGGGTAAGTTCTTTTTCCTGAATTACGCGCAGGAGTTTGGTTTGCATATTGGCATCCATTTCTGCCACCTCATCCAAAAACAACGTGCCGCCTTCCGCCACCTCAAACTTTCCTATTTTACGTGTATTTGCACCGGTAAAAGCGCCTTTTTCATATCCAAACAATTCACTTTCTATCAGTTCGTTAGGGATAGCAGAAACATTAATGGGAATAAAGGGCTTTTTTGCTCTTGGCGAATTATAATGAATAGCTTTGGCCACCAGCTCTTTGCCGGTTCCGGTTTCGCCCGAAATGGAAACCGTAATATTGGAGTGAATGGCTTTATCCATTAGTGAAAAGACTTTCTTCAGCGCCGGACTACTGCCTTTCATAATATTTCGAAAAGCATATTTCAACTCTATTTCATCTTTCAACTCATCCAGTTCGATGCGCAGGTCTTTGTGCCGTCTGATATTATTTACCGTATTCCACAGCCTGTCTTTTGTGTCTGTATCTTTCACAAAATAGTCGTAGGCACCACCTCTGAGTAATCCGACGGCTGTTTGGATATCCTCTTGTCCCGATACAATAATGACCGGAAGCTCAGGATAGTCTTCCTTGATTTTTTTCAAAACTTTGTCACCGGATACGTCTGGCAAACCATAGTCAAGCGAAATAAC
>UOET01000446.1_pt1 | contig 15202 bp, 23 predicted proteins | sample 1989391 | NCBI WGS metagenome assembly UOET01 (sample SAMEA4712198, study PRJEB27164) | hydrothermal vent metagenome | biome: marine basaltic hydrothermal vent biome; feature: marine hydrothermal vent; material: mineral | place: Pacific Ocean | collected 2011-06-14/2011-07-23 | depth 1691 m
AGACTTACAATATCGCCGTCCTTTAACACTCTTGGATTTTCATTTGGTATACCGTGCACAATCTCATCGTTCACAGAAACACAGAGCGACGCCGGATACGGACGTGGAAAATCTTCCGGTGTATAATTAAGAAAACTGGGAATATCTCCTTTTTCACGAATGAGTTTCTCTGCCATAGTGTCGAGTACGTCAACAGACAGCCCCGGAGAGACTGCTTGCGCCAGTGTTTCCAAAACAATCCCTAGACGCTTTCCGGCTTCCAAAAGTGTTTCTTTTTGTTCTTGCGTACGAACAATCATTATGAAAGGTTAAGCGCTATTACAATATCTTTTGCAATTTTTTCTTTTCCTTGAGCTCCATCAATATCTACAAGCTCACCTGCGGCACGGAAAAGCTCGAGGGCAGGCTTTGTGTACATATTGTATTCCTCGATACGTGTATTCACACTGTTGTCATCTGCGCGATGTTGGTCTTTGCTTCGCGCTTGTATTCTCTCATGTACAAGCTCATCAGAAATCACGAGATTTATAACAGTAAACGGTCTGCCGAGCCAAGCGAGTGAATCAACAACGAGTTGCGCTTCTTCCGGTTTACGATTAAAACCATCAAAAATAACACTCGCGTCTTCTGCAACTGAAAAAAGAGCTTTTTGATATAGATACATTGCAAACCAATGAGGAGCAAGGAGGCCTGCATCAATTTCTGCACGAACCTTACGTCCAACAGGAGAATCTTCTGTTGCAATCTCGCGAAACCGATCACCTGATGCGACAATATCCCACCCGGTACGCTCTGCAAGCATCTTCGCCTGAGTACCTTTCCCACATCCCGGTTTCCCTAGAAAAAAAATAGTGCGTGTGTCCGCCATATATAAAACAAGTGTACGTGAAATATCGCTGTCATGCAAATTTTTGCACCTAGATTGCAATTAACTAAATAATTCAGTCTAAAAAAACACCTAATGCAAAACGTGTGCGCACAAATATGTGCGCACACGTTTTGCATATATTACCGATTTTATTAAAAATATATATACGCTAAATCAGCATCTTTAGATTCTGATTTAATATTCTCGCAGTGAAATCTGAGCATCGATTTTTAGTACAAGCTCTAGAACAACCTGTACGATAATGAGCAGTGCCGTACCACCGATGAGGAATGTCGTAATTCCTGTAAGTCCTTGTATTATAAACGGAGCCACAGCTATTAAGCCTAGGAAAACAGCCCCCGGAAGAGTTACACGATTTACAACGGCATTCACATATTTTTCTGTTTCATTTCCAGGTCGAACACCAGGAATAAACGCACCGCTTTTCTGCAAGTCTTCAGAAATACGTTTCGGATCAAATGTAATTGCCGTATAAAAATACGTAAACAAAATGACAAGCAAAAAGTACAGTGCCCCGTATTGCCACGGATTTGCAACAAATGCTGCATACCATGCGGAGATACTTGCTACACCTGCAACACCGGCAGCTGAAAGCATCGACAGTGCCATTTGCGGAAGCAAGAGTAGAGAAAGTGCAAATATGATAGGAATAACGCCTGCTTGCAGAATACGAATTGGTAGATATGTAGCCGCTCCTTGTTGCGTTGCATCTCCATGTTGCGCTCTGGCGTATGCAATAGGAAGCGAACGCTCCGCATCAGAAACAACGACGACAGCATATATAACACCAAGTGAAATCGCCAAAAAGCCGAGATACGATGGGATGTCTGCCGATGTTGCCACGTACAATGCGTGCGAAACCGATGAAGGCAAGCTTGCAACAATGCCTGCAAAAATTATGAGAGATACACCATTTCCGATACCAAACTCGGTGATAAGCTCACCGACCCATGTCAAAAGGAATGAACCGCCTGCAACTAATGCAACATTTGCCGAAAACTGAAGTAGTCCGAGGTGTGGCAAAATACCCTGATTTTGAAGCAACATCAAAAAACCAATACCTTGCGCAATTGCAAGTGGAATAGTGAGAATACGGCTCCACTGGATAAACTTCGTACGCCCTGCTTCGCCTTCTTCAAAATATGCTTCTTTAACTTTCGGGAAAATAATAGTCGCAACTTGCATGATGATGGAAGCGTTGATGTACGGGGCAACACCAAGCATCATTACAGAAAGGTGTGCCAAGCCACCACCTGAAAAGATATTCAAAAGCCCCATGAACTGGTTGTTTGCAAAAAATTCCGCGAGACGTGCGTGATTTACACCCGGAATAGGAATCGCTGCGAGAAAACGAAAAAATGCGAGTGCTGCAATAACAACAAAAATACGCTTCCGAATCTCCGGATCTGTGAAAGTAAGTTTAAGCTTCCTGAGAAAAATATCAAACATGTATTATGGCACCGCCAACAGCTTCAATAGCTTTTGTAGCTGAAGCGGAAACGGAGCAACCGCTTATTGTAACTTTCTTTGAAATGGTTCCGGTACCGAGAACCTTAACACCTTTCGTGCCACGAAGTGTGCGGATTACTCCTTTTTCAAGCAAGGACTCTGATGTTACCGTATCGCCCGCTGAAAAACTTTCCTCGATTGCCTTGAGATTTACAACTGCAAACGGTTTCCTATCAATTCGCACTGTGCGACTGCGATTTTTCCCGTAACCGCGACGCTTAGGTAGTTTTTTAATGATATCGCGCATTTCCGGGCGAATACTGTGCCCTGCACGAGACTTTTGCCCTTTCATACCACGACCGCTTGTTTTACCACGCGTTCCCCCACGACCGACGCGCTGAACATTGCGTGTTGTACGATTTGATTTTAGTGTGTTTAGTTGCATATAAAAATAGATTACGCGACGGCTTCGGTTTTTGTTTTCTCTTCTTTGTCTTTCTTTTCAGATGTATCGGTTTTTTCTACCTTCTCATCTTTAGATTTTTCAACATTTACAGAAGCTGGTTTCCCGACAATTGTAGCAAGTGCTTGTACTGTTGCACGAGATATCGCTATCTTGTTTTTTGAACGCGATAGAATCTTGCCCACTATGTCTGTTACTCCTGCCATTTCAAGCACTGTTCGCATCGCGCTACCAGCTACAATACCACGCCCTGCGGAAGGGGTCATGGTTATCACGGAAGAAGCGTATTTTGTAGTTACCGCGTGAGGTATTGAACCTGTTTTCGTACGAACGACAGTAATAAGATGTCGGCGTGCATCGCGAGATGCTTTTTCGACAGCAAGCGCCGTGTCGGCACCTTTGCCAACTCCAACACCTACTCTGCCTTTTTTATCACCGATAATCATCGTTACACTGAAACTAAAACGTCTACCACCCGCCATAACGCGAGCCACTCGACGAACCTCGATAGTCATCTGTTCAAACTCAGAGCGAACGCGTTCTTTACGTCCTCGAGCTCCGCGAGGTCGTCTTGAACGTATTGTAGACGCAGGGCGTTTCTGTGCTCCTTGCGCATGTGCCGAAGCTTCGGTCGTCGTCTTTGTTTTTTCAGTGGTATCTGTCGTCATAATATTCAATAATTAAAAAACTAACCCCCCTTCGCGTGCAGAATCTGCGAGCGTTTTTACGCGGGCTGCGTACGTATATCCTCCTCGATCAAATACAGCTTTTGCAATACCGAGCTTCGTTGCTCGTTTGGCAATAGCTTTTCCAACCTCGGTAGCTTGCGAAAGTTTACTTCCGCCAAACTCACGTCCATGTGCAGAAACAATAGTTTTGCATGCTTCATCGTCAATAAGCTGTGCAGATACAAAACGATTTGATTTATATACTGCTAAGCGCGGACATTCTGCCGTACCACTAACACGAGCACGAATACGAGCATGTCGATGTGCGCGAAGAGCTTCTTTACTTGTTGCTTTCTTTGACATAAATAAATATATTATACGGACTTCTTGCCCTGCTTACGACGAATAACTTCATTTTCATAATGAATGCCCTTACCTAGATAAGGCTCCGGCTTTTTAACATCTCGCACTACCGCGGCAAACTGCCCAACTAACTCTTTGTCAATACTCTCCAGACGAATCGTATTTTTTTCAACAACAGCTGTTACGCCGTCCGGAATCTGCAATGTAACCGAATGTGAAAAACCTACTGCAAACACAAGCTCTTTACCTTTTAGTTCTACGCGATATCCGACACCTTCAAGTATCAGCACTTTTTTGAAAACTTCTGTTGTGCCTGTCATCATATTTTTCAAATGTGATGCAAACGTACCCGTGAGAGATTTTGAGAGTTTGCTGTTATTCTTTGCTGTAATAACAACACCTTCCGGTGTGACTTCTATCGCCACCGTAGGGTGAATAGTACGAGTCAATGTACCGAGCGGTCCTTTCACTGTGAGCGTCTGCACATCAGCGGATACTTCCACCTTCGGTAATATTGCGATTGGTTTTTTTGTAAAACGTGACATAATTTTTTACCAAATTTCGAACAAATTTTCTCCACCAACGCGCTCGCGACGTGCCTCGGAATCTGAAAGGATACCTTTTGGAGTAGAAATAATACGTGCACCTGTTCCGCCTGCGACAACATGTGCCTCAAGATGCGAAATATACAAACGACGCCCTGGCTTGCTGATGCGCTTCACATCGCGAATATGCGCAGAGCCGTCTTCGTTGTATACAAGAGCTACACGCAGTGTACGGTCATCTTTTTTCTCAATATCACCCACAAAACCCAACTTACGTAGCTTTTTGGCAATGGACTCGATATATGCAGAGTACGGAAGCTCAATTGCATCGTGCTTTACGGCACCTGCATTTTTCAAGCGGATTATGAAATCTCCTACGCGATCGCTTACCATGATGCTTTTTTTACTCCCGGTATTTTACCTTCTCGAGCAAGCTCGCGAAATGCAATACGCGAAAGACCGAAAGAACTCATGTAACCATGGCTACGACCTGTAACCATACATCGATTCTTTATACGTACCGGTGATGAATTCTTCGGAAGCTTTTGCAATCCGTCCCAATCACCTGCAGCTTTCAGCTCTGCACGTTTCGCAGCATACTTAGCCACGAGATTCTCTCGTTTTTTGTTTCGTGCCAGTTGTGAAGTTTTTGCCATAAAATAAAGAAAAAGACGCGTGTGCGTCACAAACGCATACTATCAATGTTTAGACGCCTCGTCAACGCGCATCGGAATACCGATATGACGCAAGAACGATTCCGCCTCTTCATGTGTTTTTGCGGTTGTAACAATAGTAATTGCAAGACCGAAAATGTCTTTCAAATCTTCATCGGCGACCTCCGGGAAGATTGTGTGCTCACGAATACCGATAGTCATGTTACCCATGCCATCGATAGAACCGGCAGAAAGACCTCTAAAGTCTCTCGTACGAGGCAGTGCAACATGAATCAGCTTGTCTAAAAAGTCGAACATGCGCTCTCCTCGAAGAGTTACCTGTAAACCTACAGAATCACCTTCGCGCAATTTAAACGACGCAATAGACTGACGAGCAGGTCTTGCTGACGGCTTTTGCCCTGTAATACGCGCCAGACGATCTGCAATAAACTCAATTTGCTTTGCGTCTTTCTTTTTACCCGTACCGGACGAAACGACAACCTTCAAGATACGTGGCGCCGCCATACTGCTCTTATATCCGAATTTATCGGAAAAGGTTTCGAATATTGTTTTTTGTTTTTCCTTTGTAAGTGTCATACGTAAAATATCTATGCGAGTTTTTTACCACTCTTAACTGCAATGCGAACGCGTGCGTTATCTTTCTTTTCAATGCGAATGCGTGTCGGCTTTTTTGTCTCCGGATCGATAAGCATCACGTTTGAAGCGTGAATAGATTGCGGTCGTTCGACAATACGACCAACTTCACCACGAGCACCTTTTGTGTGACGCTTTGCAATTGCGATGCCTTCCACCACTACACGTCCTTCGTTTGGAAGAACACGTAGTATTACTCCGGATTTCCCCTTATCCTTTCCGGCGATAACCTGTACTTTGTCATTTTTCTTAATTTTCATACGCAATTATTTTATACAACGTCCGGCGCTGCCGATGCTATTGACTGCCAACCCATCTCCGTAAGTTCACGCGGTACCGGTCCGAAGACACGGTTTCCACGCGGAGCCATTTCTTTACCTCGTTTCTCAATCAAAACGATAGCATTGTCATCAAATGCAATATACGAACCGTCTTTACGACGAAACGGTTTTTTTGTGCGTACGACGACAGCACGAACGATGTCCTTCTTTTTCACTTGTTTTCGTGGCTCAGCTGTTTGAATTGACGCAACAACAGTATCACCGACACGCGCATATCTGCGCTTGTGTCCACCGAGCACCTTGAAAACTCGGGCAATCTTGCCTCCTGAGTTGTCAGTGATTGTAACGATTGTTTCTGATTGAATCATACTTATTTGGAAAGCCTAAAGTGCTTCATTTTTGACACCGGACTGCAAGCGACAATAGTAACCTTGTCGCCAACTTGTACCGTACTGTCCGGAGCATGCACAATATATTTTTTAGTGCGAACCTGATATTTCTTGTATTTCGGGTGCTTCACATAACGCGAGACAGATACGACAACAGTGTCTTTCGACGCTGTCTTGACGACAGTGCCTTTAAACGTCTGTGGTTTTGTTTCAGTAGTAGTCATAATATTTATTTGGTTGCGTTCGTGCGCGCTGAAAACTCAGTCATAATACGTGCTATTTCTTTGCGCATCTTTTTCGGTTCACTCGTGTCTTTTGGACGTGAGCCAGCCGCAGTAAATCGGAGCGCGCGCAAAGCCTCACGTTTCTCTGCGAGAATGATCGCGAGCTCTGCATTTGTTTTTTCTGTGTACGTTGTTTTGTCTTTTGCCATATTTATATTTAACGGACGATTATCGTTGTTTTCATTGGAAGCTTCGAGGAGGCGCGACGCAAAGCGTCGCGAGCCGGCTCTTCTTCAATGCCATCGATTTCGAAAAGCATACGACCCGGACGAACCTCAAACACAAAGAACTTCGGATCGCCTTTACCTTTACCCATACCAACTTCGGCAGCTTTCTGAGTAACAGGACGGTCCGGGAATACACGAATCCAGACTTTACCACTTTTTCCTGTTGCACGCGAGAGAACTTTACGTGCGGCCTCAATTTGATTGCTGGTAAGACGCGCAGGTTTTATTGCTTTCAAGCCATAATTCCCGAAAGCAAGCGTGATGCCACGTGTTTCCGGACGCATAAGCTGTGCTTGGCTTTTGCGCATTGTCTGCCACTTTCGATGTTTTACTTTTTTAGGAAATAACATACAAAAAATATTATTACATGCGGTGTGCGCCTAGTTTATCTGTGTTGTGTTTGTCTCCACGATAAATCCATACTTTTATTCCGATAACTCCATACGGGAGATGTGCTTGTTCGCGCGCAAAGCCGATATCTGCACGAAAAGTCTGGAGAGGTATACGTCCTTTTTTAACTTCTTCTTTACGCGACATATCAGCACCTCCCAAACGACCGGAAACTGCAATTCGCACACCTAGAACACCGCGTACCGCCATCACTTTTTCTGCGGTCTGTTTTAACACACGACGAAACATCATTCGCTTCTCAAGACTTTCTGCAATCATATAAGCGACAATAGTGGCATCAGTTTCAGGCTGACGTATTTCTGTTATGTCGAGTTTAATCACACGATTATGATTTGGAGCTGACTTTTTCACGATACGTGCTAATTCGGCACGAATCTTTGTTGCATTTTCACCGGAACGACCAATAACAAGACCCGGACGTGCCGTATTTACAAAAATACGCAGGTCGGTCAATGTACGCTCAATTTCGATATCGCTTGTATGTGTTCCTCGCAAACGCTTTGCAAGATACGTGCGTATGTCAGAATCAACTTTTAGATTTTCGCGATATTGTTTTTTATCAAGCGCAAACCAGCGACTCTTCCAGTCACGAATAATACCTAGGCGGTGTGCGTATGGATGTGTTACATGAGTCATAGTATAAAAATTATGCGGTTTCTTCTTCGTTAGCGGTTTTTTCTTCGAAAAGGGTCACGGTCATACGACTTTTGCGGTGACGGATTGTTGCTCCACGACCAAAAGCACGTGCTCGGAAACGCTTAAGCATTCCCGCACTGTCGACCGTGATATTTACAATACGTAAATCTTCTTCTTTTACACCTTTTTGAGCAGCATTTGCAACAGCTGAACGAATGAGTTTTGCAACCGGGTCTGCCGCGCGCTTTTTTAGGAACGTAAGTTCCGCAAGCGCACGAACTACTTTTTTACCTTTTACAAGATCCGTAACGAGACGAACCTTGCGAGGTGACTGATTATATCCGACGAGCTCAGCTTTCATATGCTATTTCTTTGCAGAAGAACTTTCTTTTGCAGCTTTTGCAGCGGAGATTTCCGCCATCTGACGTTTCTGCTCGAGCTCTTTCTGCATTTTACCGCCATGACGAACAAATTTCTTTGTCGGCGAAAACTCACCCAACCGATGACCGACCATATCATCAGTAACAAGGACTTCTACGTGTTGCTTGCCGTTATGTACTCCGAAAGTGAAACCAACCATCTCCGGAGCAATTTGGCTATTGCGTGCCCATGTCTTAATCACTGAAAGTTCTGCCGGTTTTTTTCCGGAGATTTTCTTCATAAGTTTTATGTCCACATAGGGACCTTTCTTTAGTGATCGAGACATAACGAAATTAAAACCCGCTTAGCGGGATACTGCTAAGATACATGAAACGCCGAGAATAGTCAACAAAATGTATGGTCATCTATAATTTTATAGTACATAAAAATGTATTTTTTCGATAAATATTCTGAACGAGCGACTTATTGCCAGATGCACAAGTCATTATAAAGGAAGTTTTATCAATGCATTAAGGCACACTGTTTTAATCCTCTCACTTTATAAAAATGAGATGGTTAAACGCGCTGTACGACAGCACTGTATTCATTTTGCAGTACGCGATAGATATTATTTGTTACGCAACTTACCTAATTATTCATTTAAGTACAATAGTAGATAACTAAAGTAATTTAGTTATCTACTAGATTAGAGGACAAAACAAAAAACGGATTTTATACCGCGCCAAAATATCCTGTGAGTGAAGGTTGAGTGAGGTTAAACCTCATTCAATGTGAGTGAAGGTTGAGTGATTGAATGAGGTTTAACCTCATTCAATTTTTCATAAAATCACAGTTCAAAAAAGTTGTATACCATAACTGCCGGTAATTATTAAGAGATGCTATTTAGTTATCTGGTCTTGTACCAAATTTATTTTACGATTCTCGCGATAGAAAACAGCGCCCAATATTCCGCGATATTTTACAATTGCAAAATGTCGCGGAATATTGGGCGCTGTTTTCTGTGGTAATTTCACAAAAAAACGCGCATGTATTACATGCGCGTTTTTTATTTGTAAAACTATCTGCGTTTGCCAACCTTGCGACGGGAAACAACAAATACGTTTGAATATTTCTTCGGATTGCGGGTCTTCTGCCCCTTGCCACACGGCTTACCCCATTTTGTCTTGGCACGACGAGTACCGCGACCTTGACGACCTTCACCACCACCATGCATATGGTCAACAGGGTTCATGGCATTACCGCGCACTGTTGGGCGTTTGCCCATCCAACGACTTCGCCCCGCCTTACCTATTTTCACTAACCCGTGCTCTTCGTTACCGACAGAACCAACAGATGCCCAACATAAATCAGAGACTCTGCGCACTTCTGTTGAAGGAAGCTTTATCTGAGCATATCCGGCATCATGTGCGATGACCTGTGCATAGTTGCCTGCAGATCGTGCGAGACGTGAGCCTGCTGAAACTTGTAGCTCGATATTGTATATAAATGTACCGACAGGTATTTTTCCGATAGGTAGACGATTCCCTGATTTAACAGGTGCGTCTTCTGATACAATAAATGTATCTCCGACTTCCATCTCTTTTGGAGCAAGGACATAGCGTTTTTCTCCGTCAGCGTACACTGCGAGAGCAATGTTTGCCGAACGATACGGGTCATATTCGATTGTCGTAAGTTTTGCCGGAACATCACGCTTATTGTACTTGAAATCAATCTCGCGGTAACGGCGTTTATGTCCGCCACCTTGATGACGAGTTGTGATGCGTCCAAAACCATTACGCCCGGCTTGGCGCTTTTTGCTTTTTAGCAAACTCTTAGTCGGTTTATCACCGGAAAGATTTTTCCTGTATGGCAATGTCGACATGTTGCGACGACTTTGTGTTGTTGGTCGATAAGTTTTCATACGTAAATACTAAGCAAATTGAATAGTGTCTCCCTTGGCAAGATATACATAAGCCTTGCGTCTGCGAGCACGAATAGCTGTTCCGCGACGTGTACGACTAGACACGCGCTTCCCCGGAAGGTTTACAACGTGCACCTTTCGAGGAACAACTTTGTAAAGTGTTTCTATAGCACGTGATACATCAAGTTTTGTTACTGTTCGCGGGATTGCAAAAACATATACACCCTTATCAGTACCAATAAGTGCTTTTTCAGAAATCCACGGGGCTGTAATAACAACTGCGGCACGAGCCTTTAATGCGGGTGTAGCCTCACGTGCTTTTTTTGAAGAAGTCTTCACAACGGACTTCTTTGCCTCTTCGGTTTTTTTTGTGTCTTTAGAAAAAAGTGCCATACGTCAACAGTAAATTATGCGCGCTTCGCACGAGTAACGCGCGCAGTAAGCGTTTCAATCGCCTCGGAAGGCTTTTCAATAATAAGGTAGCGATGTCCAAGCACATCGACAGGGTTTAGGTTTCGCACTTCTTCCATTACAACGTTTCCGAAATTACCGAAGCTTTTCTCGGTTGCAAAATCCTTGCCGGAAATGGCTATGAGTGTCGCATGGTTTTTACGTTCTGCAATCATTGGAGTTTTTGCAGCCTTTGCAATAGCCACAAGAGCATTTTTTGCTTCAACAGTTTTTGGTGCGTCAAAGGAAAGCTTGTCAACAAAAAATACTTCGCCGTCTGCAAATTTTTTCGAGAGAACAGCCGTAAGTGCACCCATACGCATCTTACGATTAATCTTCTGCGAGTAATCGCGCTCCGGACGCGGACCGTGCGTTACTCCTCCACCGCGCCAAATAGGCGAGCGACGAGAACCATGACGCGCGCGCCCTGTTCCCTTTTGTTTCCACGGCTTTCTTCCGCCACCATGCGCTTCTCCACGGTCTTTTGTGCTTGCAACAGTCGGTCGCGCATTTGCTTGCATAGCAAGTACAACCTGATGTACAAGACTCGCTTTCCAAGCAACACCAAATATTTCTTCAGGCAGTGTAATAGTACCGGATTCCTTACCATCCATTGTGTATACAGGCGCCGATAGTTCCAACGCGACCTTTTTTTCTTTTGTTGTTGTGTTCGTAGTAGCCATATTCAAATTCATTATTTTGCGATTATCTCTACCAACGATTCGCGTGCACCCGGAACCGCTCCTGAAATAATAATCTCGCCGGCTTTCGTATCAACAGCAAGTACTTTGAGACCTTCTACAGTCACACGAGTATTACCCATACGTCCTGCCATGCGCATGCCTTTTGCCACACGACCTCCTGCGCGACCTCCGGAACCACCTATTGAACCCGGCTCACGTTCAGAGTGTTTTTGACCATGAGAACGAGGACCTCCATGAAAACCATGACGCTTTACAACACCTGCAAAACCACGCCCCTTCATTGTGCCGGAAACGCGCACTTTATCACCTTCAGAGAATTCATCTAGTGTAATTTCCATACCGACACTGTAGTCGGAAGGATTTTCGACACGAAACTCTTTTAAGACTTTAAAGGACTTATCTTTAAGATGCCCGCGCATCGGTTTTGAAAGTCTTTCCGGCTTTTGATTATCAAAACCGACTTGAACAGAAGCGTATCCGTCTGTTTCCGGAATTTTTACTTGCGTCACTGTAACAGGACCCGCCTTTAAAACCGTACCTGCAAGAGCGCGACCTTCTTCTGTGAAGATCTGCGTCATGCGAACTTTGCGTGCGAGAATAAATTTCATAAATATAAAAAACGCGCAGTGGCATATCGTCCTGCGCGATGTGCCATAGATCCGTATCTCTGCAATGGAGCAAAATACGTACGTAGCGTTATTAGAAGCACTTTACATGAGATTATACAAAAACGCAACTTTTTGTACTAGTCCATCACATTGGCACTCTTCGTCTGATAAATCCTTTCACAATTAAATAAATTACAATGAGGCAATGTGTCGAGACTTTGTTGCAGTCGCAGTCGAGGTGAGCGAGGTTTAACCTCACTCACCTCGACTGCAAAAAATCAAAAATTGAGTGAGGTTAAACCTCGCTCAATTCTTCATATATTCATAAAACACTCTTCAAAAGAAGTTGTATATTACAACTATCAGTAATTATTAAGAGATACTATTTAGTTATCTGGTCTTGTACCCTATTTTTTATATAGGGCGTGGCGCGTTCGATATGGATTATGCGATTCTTTAATCGCAAAAACAAAAACCGCTCAGTATTGAGCGGTTTTTGGTATCGATATTGCGTATATTTTCGCTATATCATTTTCACATCAATCGTAACTCCAGAAGGGAGCGTTAGATTTGTGAGTGCTTCGACAACCTTCGGGGAGGGCGAAAGGATGTCGATGAGACGCTTGTGGATGCGCATCTCAAATTGTTCGCGTGCATTTTTGTACACGAACGTCGAACGGTTTACTGTCCAGCGTTTCAACTCTGTAGGAAGTGGAACAGGTCCAACTACGTGTGCGTCAAAACGTTGTGCAGTGTCCATAATCTGCTTCACCGAGAGGTCGAGCACTTTGTGCTCGTAGGCGCGCACTCGGATACGCAGTTTCGGTTCGTGCGCGACCGCCGACCCGGACGCGCCCTTCGTTTCCTTGTCTTTTGCGGTCATTGTCATAATAATTCAGTCTTAGTTTATGCGCTGATTTTCGTAACAACACCTGCACCGACTGTCTTGCCACCTTCACGAATAGCGAAGTGCTGTTGGTCTTCAAGAGCAACAGGAGCAACAAGTTTTACCTTAAAGGTAACTGTGTCGCCCGGCATGACCATCTCTTTTCCTTCCGGTAGAGTTACCGAACCTGTTACATCCGTTGTACGAATGTAAAACTGTGGCTTGTAGCCCGAGAAGAAAGGTGTATGACGACCTCCCTCATCTTTGCCGAGGATATAAACCTCTGCTTCAAAATCAGTATGAGGTGTCACAGAGCCGGGTGCTGCAAGCACCTGACCACGGTGTACGTCTTCTTTCTTTGTTCCACGAAGAAGAATACCCGCGTTGTCTCCCGCCTGACCTTCATTGAGGTGTTTGTTGAACATTTCAATACCGGTGACAGTTGTTTTTGCAGTATCTTTAATACCGATAATTTCAACTTCCTCACCGACCTTAACTTGTCCGCGCTCAATACGACCAGTTACAACTGTTCCTCGTCCTTCGATAGAAAAGATATCCTCGATAGGCATTAGAAACGGTTTGTCCAGATCGCGTTCCGGCTCAGGGAAATATTCATCCATTGTGTCCACGAGTTCTTTCACTTTCAAAGCCCACTCGTCATCTGCCGATGTCGCTTCGAGAGCCTTAAGTGCTGAACCGCGAATAAATGGTGAATCTGTGAACCCTTGCTTCTCGAGAAGCTCTTTGATTTCTTCCTCAACGAGGTCAATCATGTCCGTGTCGTCAACCATGTCTGTCTTGTTTAGAAAGACAATGATTTTCGGAACACCAACCTGCTTTGCAAGCAAGATATGCTCACGAGTCTGAGGCATTGCACCATCAGTTGCCGCTACAACAAGGACTGCTCCGTCCATCTGTGCCGCGCCGGTAATCATGTTTTTGATGTAGTCGGCGTGACCTGGGGCGTCCACGTGTGCGTAGTGGCGCTTCGGTGTCTCGTATTCTGAGTGGTGAAGCGCAATAGTAATACCACGCGCCTTTTCTTCTGGCGCGTTGTCAATGTTCTCAACTTTTTCACTGCGAGCTTTGTAGCCTGCGCTTTCGTTCAAGCCAAGTACATTTAGAATGGCCGCTGTGAGCGTTGTTTTACCGTGATCGACATGACCAATGGTTCCAACGTTCATGTGCGACTTGCTGCGATCAAATTCTGCTACTGCCATATTTCTGGTAACGTTAATTAAAATGATAAAGACCGAATAAATTTTTAACGCGCCGCGCCTCGCGCCGACGGAATCTCCGTCGCGTTCAATTGCGGACGTTCAAAATCGCCGCGAATGAACGATTGCGTTAATAGAAAGACTACCCGACTACGAGATAAAGGTCAAGAACACTCTATCGTATACTACGCGTTCAAAAATAATTTTGAGCTGTTTTTGGTACTGCGCGCAGATTCACACAAAATGCGCGGGAGGGCTTTGCCCTCCCGCGCATTTTGTGTGCGCACTAGAAGCACGCTCTTAATTTATTGTTTGTTTACTTGCGAGAAGCGATAATATCAGCCGCTACGTTTTGAGGAACTGTCTCATAGTGATCAAATTCCATTGTCATTGAACCACGACCTTCTGTCATTGAACGCAAAGATGTTGTGTAACCAAACATCTCAGCTAACGGGACAGTTGCGTGAATAGCTTTGTTCATTCCGCGGTCCTCCATTCCTTCTATTGCACCACGCTTCCCTGAAAGATTTCCTGTGATATCACCCATAAACTCTTCCGGCACGATTACTTCCACTTGCATAACCGGCTCAAGCAAGACTGGTCTTGCAAGTCGCACTGCCGACTGAAATGCCTGCGATGCAGCTATTTTGAAAGCAATTTCAGACGAGTCGACATCATGATAAGAACCATCGAAAAGATCCACTGAAACGTCTACCATCTGATACCCTGCAAGCACACCTCTGTCCATCGCTTCACGGATACCTTTTTCAACAGCCGGAATATATTCCTGTGGAATAACGCCACCTTTAATGTTGTTTATAAACTCAAAGTGATCCTCGCGTTTAACATTATGTGGAATCTTTGCACCCTCCTCAATCTTTTCGAGCGGTTTGATGCGTATTTTCACATGACCATACTGACCGCGACCACCTGTCTGCTTTATATATTTATTTTCAACTTCAGCAGTTCCTTTAATAGCTTCACGATACGCCACTTGCGGTTTACCGATATCTGCCTCTACATTAAACTCGCGCTTCATGCGGTCAACAAGAATATCAAGGTGAAGCTCACCCATACCTGCAATGATTGTCTCCATTGTATCTTCATCAGTAGACACACGAAATGTCGGGTCTTCATCAGCCAG
>UOET01000482.1_pt1 | contig 14274 bp, 9 predicted proteins | sample 1989391 | NCBI WGS metagenome assembly UOET01 (sample SAMEA4712198, study PRJEB27164) | hydrothermal vent metagenome | biome: marine basaltic hydrothermal vent biome; feature: marine hydrothermal vent; material: mineral | place: Pacific Ocean | collected 2011-06-14/2011-07-23 | depth 1691 m
AGGCCGTGGACAGCCTTGCATTGGAAAAAGTCCGCGACCTTAGTAAATATATCACCACCATTGGCAGTAAAGATACTCCATGGAGCGAGGCAAACCGGGTAATTGACCGTGCCGAAGAACTTTTTATGCAGGGTTCGGAGATTGGGGTATCCTCTTTGCTGAGACCACAGATTTCTTATTACGGTGTCCGTAAATACTTTGAGCGACTGATGCGCCTCAACTACAGCAAAGTAGAAATTGAATGGTACAAAATTGATTACGTGAGTGACCTGCAACGGCAGCCCGATGGTACTTACGTAGGCGTTATCACCGTATTTCAGAAGTTTAAAGGTTATAATAAAGAGGGCCGTCTTGTTTATCAGGATACTACCAAAAAAGATATCACAGTTTATGTGAAACGAAAAGAGACGCAGATTGGCGGACGGATGATTGGTTTCTGGGATGTGCTGCTTGGTGATATGCGTGTAAAAGAAACACAAAAGTAAAAACCTGCGTTCGATGTAAAACTTACATACGGAAAAGCAAGTCTTATATCGATTTAAGTAAACAGACAAAGATTGATAAGAAAATGCAGCTCCACTCCGGGACGGCGTTTTTTTATTTGTTGTTGTAGAGATTCATGGTACGGTCAGTACCGAGTGTTGTAAAACTTTTAATGATTTCTACTGCTTTTTCCACACGTGGGATAAGCAGGTCCGTTTCGCTGCGCGACCATTCTCCAAGTACATAATCAACCTGATAACCTCTTGGAAAATCATTTCCAATACCAACACGGAGACGAGGAAAAACATTGGTCCCTAACTTTTCAATAATATCTGTAAGTCCGTTGTGACCGGCATCTCCACCCTGCTTTTTCAAACGCAATGTTCCTAATGGCAGGGCAATATCATCCAGCACCACAAGAAGTTTGTCCGTTGGTATTTTTTCTTTCGTCAGCCAGTATTTTACTGCTTTCCCGCTGAGGTTCATATAGGTAGCGGGCTTGATGACCACCAGCGCACGTCCCTTAAATTTAAGCCGGGCAACAGAAGCAAGACGCTCTGTTTCAAATTTCCCTTTCAGGTCTCCGGCTAACGCATTAGCTACCACAAATCCAATATTGTGGCGGGTATTGGCATACTCAGCTCCAATATTACCCAGACATGCTATTAGATATTTCATTTGCTGATTGTTTACCTTACCCGGACAAAAATAAAGGGATAAAGTTTACACCTTATCCCTTTACGAAAAATTTTATTAACCTGAGCTCACCGTAAGCAAGTCTTACGTTGAACTTAGGTTTATTACTCTTCAGAAGCAGCTTCGGTTTCACCTTCTTCACCCTCGGCAGCAGCCAATTCTTCGGCAGCCAGTTCTTCGTCAGAAATACCACGAGCAGCTTTCACGCCCACCACAACAGCATTGGCAGGATCAAGAAACTGAAGCTTCTCGCCGGGAATTTCTTTCACCTTTATGGAGTCCCCAATATCCAGGTCGGCAATATCCAGCACAACATGTTCCGGCATGTCTTCAACCATTCCTTTTATTCTGATCTTACGTAATTTAAGCTGTAACCGTCCTCCTTTGATAACACCGGGAGACGATCCTTCCAGTTGAACCGGAATAGCAAGAGTAACCGGTTTTCCTGGTGTAAGTTCCAAAAAATCGGCATGCAAAACGATGTCAGATACCGGGTGGTACTGAACCTCCTGCAAGATTGTTTCGAAATTCTCTTTACCCAACTCAACTTTAATAATAAATACTTCCGGGGTAAAGACAATTTTTTTAAAATCTTTTTGGTCAAGGAAAAAGTGCTTTTGCTCTTTTCCACCATAGATAACACAAGGAACTTTACCCTCTTTTCTCAGCTTTTTAGCATCTTTTTTCCCTACGTGCGCTCTTAGCGTACCGCTCAATGATACTGTTTTCATGATATAAAAATTTAATTATTTATTTAATACTACTCCCCAGATTAAACAGAGAGCTAATGGATTCAAAATTTTCTACTCGTTTAATTACTTCGGCAAAAAGAGTAGCGGTAGAGAGGACTTTTACTTTGTCGAAACCATCCTTTATGGGAATGGTGTCTGTGACTATAACTTCTGAAAACGGTGAGTTTTTCAATACCTCTCTGGCATTTCCGGAAAAAATAGCATGTGTAGCCATGGCTCTCACGCTTTTGGCTCCTTTTTCCATAATCAATTCACCGGCTTTCGTAATAGTCCCGGCTGTATCAATAATATCATCGACCAGTACCACATCTTTACCTTTCACATCACCAATTAATTGCATTTTCTCTATAACATTAGGCCGGGAACGTTGTTTGTAGCAAATGGCAAAACCTGTGTTAAGGCCCTTGGCATACGATGCTGCCCTGCGGGTTCCGCCCGTATCAGGGGAGGCCATCATAAGGTTAGGCAGGTTAAGTTTTTTCAAATAGGGATAAAAAATAACCGACGCGTACAGATGATCCACGGGAATATCAAAAAAGCCCTGAATTTGGTCAGCATGCAGATCAATGGTTATCAACCTGTTGATACCAGTAGTGGTTAACAGATTGGTAATCATTTTTGAGCCAATGGAAACCCGAGGTTTGTCTTTTCTGTCCTGCCGGGCATAGCCAAAATATGGGATGACTGCCACAATTTTACGGGCAGATGCTCTTTTGGCAGCATCTATCATCATCAGCAGCTCCAAAATATTATCGGCCGGAGGAAGTGTTGACTGGATAATAAATACATCGCGCCCGCGTATGTTTTCTTCATAGGAGGTTTGAAACTCCCCATCAGAGAAATTAATAACCTCTGATTTACCCAGCTTACTTCCGTAAGATATTGCTATTTTCTCCGCAAGGTAACGGCTTTGCCGTCCGGAAAAGATACTAACTATTGGCTCCCGCATGATGTGGTTGAATATTTGAAATGCGGTGCAAAAATAATATAAAAACAGATGTAAAACAGACGCTTACTTCTTTTTTAGAATATTTTTAGTGTATTCTTTTACAGCCAGTTGTAAAGAAGCAGTATGACAGGGGTTCTCTTCCTCACAAAATTATTGTTTCAGCATCACTTTCATATATACCGGATTATGGTCGCTGTCGGCAAAATTTAAATCGATGGTTTTCACCCGCAGCAGAGTAACATTGGGCGAAATAATAAAGTAGTCGATGGTAGTAGTGCCATTTTCACCCCTGACGAAGGATTTGTAATTCTGCCGGTTTGAAGGTGCCGTAGGGTCGTAGGCCCATCTCCATGACGAAGGGAAGGTATTATCGCTCATTTGTACCTTGGTACGAACAAAACGATTGCCATCAAATTTTCCTGCCGGCCTGAAATTTGGCGGGTTGGCGTTCCAGTCACCGCCGGCAATCACATAGTTACCTTTTGCATACTCTTCCAGCATTTTTTTCTTCAGAACATTCAGCTCTTTCACCCGCAGCAGGCTGTCATAAACATAAGCCGAGTTGTGTGTGTTCATTATAACCAAATCCTTGCCGTTAGCCAAAGGGAAACGCATGAGGATAAAAGCCCGATCCAGTAAAAACAACTTCTTTGGCCAGGAGGCAATGAGCGGGTAAGCATACCGCGTAGCCTCATCATACGGGTAGTCGGTTAACGTCATCAAACCGCCTTTCACCGCTCCCAAAGGATCGTACCAGGGAACAGGAACAAACGGACATTTATAATTGAAAGCAAAAATAGCATGACTGCCTTTTTTTGCCTCGGAAATTGCCTTTACTTCATTAAAATCATACGACCGGTGCGAATGCCTGTCCACTTCCTGAATGAACCAAAAATCGATGGAGTCGCGCGAGGAAACAAAATGTTCAATTCCTTTCAGGTATTTTTCGACCATCTTTTTCGACGGTCGTACTTTTGTCCCGCCATCATAAAAGAAATCCATTCCGGCACCCAGACCGGCATACCCAATGTTCCAGGTCATCAGATTAAACGTATCTTTATCCAACGGCTCAATGGTAGCGTTACTTCCACTCATAAGGTTGATCACCTTGGCGGGACGATAATCGGTAATTGAGATGTAAGCCAGAAAACCGACAAACAGGATGGCAACTGTTAAAATAATCCAGAGAAGGATTTTGAAAAACTTTTTCATGATGGTAAAATTTTGTCCAAAATACAAAAAAAACATTATACCAACGGAACTTCTTCCCAACTTCCCTCACTGAAAAAAGCAACAGATTTTATTCCAATCTCCACCAACCGTTTTTCGGCATAATCCATAAAACTGTCCAGCTCGTCAGGCAGATGAGCATCGGAAGAGATTAAAACCGGTATCTGCATTTCCCTGATTTGTTTCAACGTTTCATCATCGGGAAACAGCCGGGCGGAGCGCTTTTTGTACAGACCGCGTGTATTCACCTCCACCACCAGCTCTTTTTCTTTGATAAGTTCCAGCGTTTCGTTCACCAGCCGGCGATACCATTTCTCATCCTCGCTGAAATAACGGCCGGCATTGTGCATTTTGATTTTATCCAAATGTCCTGTAATCTCAAATTGTTGGGTTTCAACCATTTGGTTTACTTGATGATAGTAAGTTTTGACGGCTTTTTTTATGTCGTTGCCGAAATATTTCTGAAGGCCATCATCATATCGTTCTTTTTTCGGGCCATCGATAAACCAAAGACCATCACCGTTTTCGGGTTGTACCAGATGTACCGCGCCAATGGCATAATCGAGATGTAGCTTATCGCGCCAGGTGGCAAAATCATCAGATAATCCGGGAATAAAGTCAAATTCCAGGGCACGGTATAGCGCTATTTGCCCGCGATACAGTTCTTTTAACCGTGCTGTTTCCCGCACATAAGCATCAGTATTTTCCTCTTTTAGCGAAAACGTTGTGGGGAAAGGCAGGGGCGAATGCTCGGAAAAACCCATAGCCCGAAATCCGAGTTCCAGTGCTTTTTTTACATAAGCTTCCGGTTCGGCTTTGCCATCCGAAAAAGTACTGTGTTGATGCAGGTTATAATTAGTCATTGTTTATTCCGTTTGCCGTAAATTATTTCGTCTGCGAAGGTAATCCTTTTTATCGGTATCACGGAATTAGCGTCTGTCCCCGGGCTCGTTTTTCTCTGGAGAATTTATTCAGTTTTTCCTGTTCTGCCCGCCAGGCTCTGGCTAACGAATCCCGCTGCTGCGCATGTTTTAAAGTTTGTGTGAAAGCATCCGTGAACAACAACATCAAAAAAAGAAAAGGGAGATATTTTTTCATGATAGTCGGGATATAAAGTAAAACAGGTGTCAGCAAAAGTTATTGTATGAAAAATAAAATCGGATAAAAGAATTTTTTTATACCTTTGCCGCCCGCAAAAGCTCCTGCTTTTCATGCCCGGATGGCGGAATTGGTAGACGCGCTGGTCTCAAAAACCAGTGAGGTAACACTCGTGTCGGTTCGACCCCGACTCCGGGTACTTTTTCAGACCTTTGTTGATGAAAATTGACAAAGGTTTTTTTATGTCTCCCGCCTCTGATTCTTCAAAAGATAAATTTTTTTAATGATACTAACTTCATTTTAAAGTATTATTTTGTTAAATTTGCATCAAGACCGAAACCTTTCTTATGAAAAATCTATTTATACGTCTTCTCTTTATTAGCTTTTTGGCATCAGGCCTAGCTGCCTTTGGCCAGCCCACCAGCCTCATTTACAAGAAAAAAGGGAAAACAACTCATCGGGTAGTTCTCTCCCTTACCAATGATTCGGGTCGAAAAAATTTGAACCCGGCTGATTTTAAAAAATCAAAAAATCTTTATTTTACAGCTACTCCTGATCCAACCGCTAAAAGACAGTATTTCAAAGAGAATGATATCACAAGTTATTTTACACAAATTAGTCTTGAACAAGACGACAATCAAGTAAAACAGAATAGTCAACCGAAACAACTAACCGATGAAAAAGGGAAAGTTACAAGTGTTGTCCTTTCATTTCCAATGGAAAACATTAAGCTCTATAAAGCTTTTTATTTTGTTAATAAAATAGATAAATCAGAGCCGGTTACCCTGCGGGAGAGCTTTTTTCCTTCTTTCGACAAGTACAAAAATATTTTTGGAGAAGCACAGGAACTATTGAGCAATAAAGAATACATAAACGCTTTCGGTGTGTTGTACCAAATTGAAAAAGAGGCTCAAAAAAACCCTGAAATAAAAGCCTATTCGTTTTATTCCAAAGCCACTATTGATCTTCCAAAACAGGCTATTAAGAACTATACAGATACTTTGTATAAAGTTTTTTTACAGAAACAGGATGTTTTCTTAAAGGAGAAAAGTAAACCATCGCTTGATAGTTGCAACGCTGTGTTACAGGCTTTTAATAAGGGGTTTACGATTTTCAAACCTTATTTACAAATACAGAAAGATGGTATTCCCCAACTAAAGGCACGGGTACTTAAAATCAGGGATATGATGGATTCAAAATACAATACTGACAAGCATACACTGAAGCAATCCAGCATGGCTTTACTGGAAACCGGTAATTATTCTAATTACAAATTTTATCTCTTTATTGATGTTCTAAGTCGCATGCTCACTCATATTGATTCTTTAAAGATTATAGATGGAATAACGCCACTGGATTTAAATGTTTTGAATAAATTTCCTGAAAAAACAGAGGAGCTGGTTAATACCGGATGGTTTAATGACTTTAAAAATCTCACCGGTTTCTTAAATGACAACATCAGAGATCAAAAAATTATTTTTAATCCGGCTATTCTCTCTCACCTGAAACAACTGAATTCCACAGAAAGGCAACCTTATTTTGAGATTTTCAATGCTTTTAATTCCCTTTACAGTAACCCTCAGGTTTTTTATTCCAACATAAACCGGGCTATTATTAAATGTACGGACAGTACACTGCTAAGAAATATGGACACCTGGCTGGTTTCATACAAAATTTCCCATGAGAAAATTGATAAAAAATATGTTACAGAAATTAACAGGGGAATCAGACAAATCAATAACGACCAGTGGGCAAAAGCTGAAAATACATTTAACATTATTAAACGTCAGATAAGTACAATACCGGCGCCATGGTTTTACTCTGCGGAAATTAAATTTCATCAAAATGAAGTGTTTTCAGCTGAAGCACAGTTCAGTAAGGCTCTTGAGCTTTATCCACATTATCTCTCCCCCCGACTGTTTATTTTTAAAAGTTTGTTATCAGAAAAGCGATACTCAGACCTCCTGACAAATGCAGATACGGCTATTTTTTCTTTCAATATTTGGTATTTTCACTACAACAAAGCCATTGCCTTACTTCATTTAAAGAGATACAAAGATTGCATTAATGAATTATTAACCCAGTGTATCTCAAGGAATTCATGGGATTTAAAGCAATATTATTTGTTAGGAGATGCTTACCTGCATCTCTGGAATTTTGAAAAAGCGAAAGAAGCTTATATGAAAACGAGAGAAATTGATCCTTATTCTAATTCCAAATACTTTAATGGTAAAATGAAGAATCTCTTTAAGCAACAGAGACTTCACATCAAAAAGAAATCGGAAACAATACCTGCATCGCCTAAGACTGAACCAAATTAGGAACAGAACTGTCTGCTTTCACCACTTTGTAAAGCTTGTCACCTCGCCGCAACACAGATGTAACGGGAAACGAACAAATATCGCCTTTCTTTACCCTCTTCACCGGTTCGAGGTCAAGACGAATCTCGCTGAGCGTATCTTCATAAACGCCGGTGGTGTTGCCAATAGCCAGGATTCTGTCACCTATTTCCAGCGAATGCGTTTCCAGCTTTAATTCAGCTACTCCTATTTTGCTGTAATAATTGGTGATTTTCCCGATATAAATCTTTCTTTCGGAAGCCTGGTTGCCATACTCTTCGGTCCATTCACCGGTTTTATGTCCGAGATAATAGCCATCCCAGAAACCGCGGTTATACACGCCCGACAGCTCTGTATTCCACCGGTCGATATTTTCCTGTGTGTAATTTCCTTCAAACCAGGCGTTGACAGCCTCCCGGTAGGTCCGGGAAACAATTTTCACATATTCGGGAGAGCGGCCGCGGCCTTCCAATTTCAGCACACGCACGCCGGCATCCAGAATTTTATCAAGAAAGGACACGGTATTCAGGTCTTTGGGCGACATAATGTATTTGCCATCCACTTCCAGTTCGAGATCCGATTCTGTATCTTTCACAGTATATTTCCGGCGACAGGGTTGCAGGCAGGCGCCCCGGTTGGCCGACGAATTCAGGTTGTCGAGACTAAGGTAGCACTTACCGGAAACGGCCATACATAGAGCGCCATGGGCAAATATTTCGATTTGTATCAACTCTCCTTTCGGCCCGCGGATATCCTGCTCGCAAATGGCTGTGGTAATGGCCTTCACCTGATCGATGCGCAACTCACGCGCCGTAACCATTACATCGGCAAAGTGCGCATAAAATTTAACTGCTTCAATGTTGCAAACATTGCTTTGTGTGGAAATATGAATCTCTACTCCTTTTTGAAAAGCATACTGGATGACGGCCTGGTCGGAAGCAATAATGGCCGTGATGTTATTTTCTCTGGCTGTATCCACAATTTTTCGCATAAGTGAAAGATCATCATCGTATATTTCGGTGTTCAGCGTGATGTACGAACGGATGTTGTTTTCATGGCAGATAGCAGATATCTTTACCAGATCATCCAGCGTAAAATTTTTGGATGACCGTGATCGCATATTCAGATTTCCAATACCGAAATAAACCGAGTCGGCGCCCCCCTGAATAGCAGCCATCAGCGACTCATACGATCCTACCGGAGCCATTATCTCCACCTCTTGTGCAGTCATTGTCAGAATTTTGGGCTGCAAAAGTAATGAAAACAGGGATATCGTGGCCGGGGGCCACAAGATTCCTTGACGATGCCACGAATACACGAATAATATTTTTTTCCGCTCCCGCGCGATTGCATCGCGTGGTAGTGTTTCCTGACATACAGAAAAAACAATATCAAAAAAAAACATAATTTTGCTACATGAGCCGAAATTACAAGTTTCATAATCCCGTGGAAGAAGGCTTGATTTTTCATGCAGAAAATTATCCGTATAGTAGTGCAATAGATTATACCGGAGAAAAAGGTTTGTTAGACGATGTTGTTGTTATTCAGTGAAATATAGAAGTCACACGATACAATCGTGCGACAGCAGAGGGGCAGCAGAGGATTTCCGACAGGCAGGCCAGGCATTACTGGTAAAAAATAAAACCTGATAATCATTGTTTTTCCTCAAACGATTGAAACTGTCCGTTTTCCGTCTTTTTTGTATAAAAATATTTTATTTCTTCCCGATAACGAAACAAAAAATTTTTAACCCTTTGTTTTATTGAAAATAATAATAGTTTTGTTTCGACAAATCTAAAGAAAAGGAAAAGGTGTTATTATGTGCTCAATTTTAGGTATTCTGGATATTAAAACCGGAGCGGATGGCCTGCGGGAGCAGGCGTTGGAAATGTCAAAAACCATGCGCCACCGTGGTCCTGACTGGTCTGGAATTTATGTAAACGAAGAAGCTATTCTGGTTCACGAACGGTTATCCATCGTAGATGTGGAAAACGGTGCTCAACCGCTGATGAGTTCCGATGGCAGGCTTGCACTGGCTGTAAATGGTGAAATTTATAATCACCGCGAGCTGGAAAAGAATCTCCAACTACCTTACGATTTCCAAACCAAATCGGACTGTGAGGTCATTAATGCACTTTATCTGGAAAAAGGAATAGATTTTCTGGATGAACTGAGCGGAATCTACGCTTTTGTACTCTATGATAATAAAGATCACTCCTATTTCATTGGCCGCGACCACATCGGCATTGTGCCTCTATACTATGGATACGACGAAATGGGGATTTTCTACGTGGCTTCCGAAATGAAAGCACTTATCGGACATTGCACCAAAATAGAAGAGTTTCCTCCCGGACATTATTATAGCAGCAAAAACAAGAAATTTGTCCGACATTATCAGCGCGACTGGGAATCGTACGACGCTGTTAAAGACAATGTTACCAATAAAAAACAGCTGAAACAGGCTCTCGAAAATGCAGTGCATCGTCAGCTTATGTCGGATGTCCCTTACGGAGTTTTACTTTCCGGCGGACTTGATTCGTCCATTATTGCAGCCATCGTCCGGAAATATTCGCAACGCAGGATTGAAACATCCGACCTGAAAGAAGCCTGGTGGCCTCAGGTACACTCTTTCTCCGTCGGGCTGAAAAATTCTCCCGATTTAATAGCAGCAAAAAAAGTAGCCGATTATATCGGGTCTGTTCACCACTCTTTTGTTTATACTGTTCAGGAAGGGCTGGATGCCGTTCGTGACGTAATTTATCATTTGGAAACATACGACGTAACCACTATTCGCGCGGCAACACCCATGTATCTCATGTCGCGGAAAATCCGCTCCATGGGCGTAAAAATGGTTTTGTCCGGCGAAGGAGCAGATGAGGTTTTTGGTGGTTATCTCTATTTTCATAAAGCCCCCAACGCCAAAGCTGTACACGAAGAAACTGTTCGTAAGCTTTCGCAGTTGCACATGTTCGACTGCCTGCGTGCCAATAAGTCCATGGCCGCCTGGGGAGTGGAAGCACGCGTGCCTTTCCTTGACAAAGAATTTTTGGACGTGGCCATGCGTATCAATCCGGAAGACAAACTGGTGAAAGAGGGAAAAATGGAAAAACATATTTTGCGTGAGCTTTTTGCCGATTATCTTCCCGAAGAGATTGCCTGGCGGCAAAAAGAGCAGTTTTCAGATGGCGTGGGATACAACTGGATTGACACGTTGAAAGAAGTAGCCGGCAAACAAGTTACTGATTTGGAACTTGAAAAGGCAGCTTATCGTTTTCCCATCAACACACCGATGACCAAGGAAGCTTATTATTACAGGATTATTTTTAATAATTTCTTTCCCGGTGATCCGGCTGCCAAATGTGTTCCGGGAGGTAAATCGGTAGCATGCAGTACACCGGAAGCCCTTGCATGGGATAAATCACTTAATAATGTGATTGACCCTTCCGGCCGGGCGGTTCAAGAAGTTCATAATAAATCTTATTAACGATTTAGAAGAACAATAACCCAAAGGCCGGAAACAAACAGTTTTCGGCCTTTTTTATAAAACCGAATAGCAAATATTTAAAAGAGAATACATAAAACATTAATTTTGTTTCATAACGAAAAAAGGATAATCATTTTTCGGTGAGATATTTAAAAAACGACAGCCATGCGTACACTAAGCAAAACAAAGCTGAAACCGGGGGAAGATGCCCTCGCTTTTATTGACCTTTATCGGGCATTAAGGCTCAAAGCCGAAAATTTCCTGCCTTCCCATTATTTGGATTTGCTCAAAAACTTTTACCAGCTTTGTTTTGAAGAGCCGGACGATCCGGTATATCAGCAAAAAGAAATACAACGCCAGCTGCTGGTGCTGAAAGAGGCATTTCCATCATATGGCGACGTGTCGCTTATGCTGTTTCCGCATGAAGAGTCCAAAGCGTTTCAATACCGGTCGCGGCTAAACAAGTTCCGCAGCCGGCTAATAAACCTCATGGATACCGAACTCATCAATGATGAAAAGCAGGAAGAGGCTAAAAAAGTGCTGGGCTTTCAGGATTTCTCCATGGGGACACCTCCTTTTACCCGCACAAACCTAAAATTCCGTTTCAGCATTTTGCTCGGCGAAGAGGTTACCATGCTGCGCCGTTTCAGGGAAGTACTGGGCATTTACGATGAGCAGGAAAAATTGCAATGGAACTACCTGATGGATGTACTGGAACAAATGATTGTTCAGAGTGCTCATTACACAACCAAAGCTGAAAAAACAGATTTTTTGGAGAGGATGTCACAAAGCACTTATTTCAAAGGGCTTAACGGACTGCTAACCACGGTGGTGAGCGGCAGCCCGGAAACGGCTATCAGCCTGCTGAAAGAAGAACTTTTTCACCCGGAACAGGTGGTGGTGGTTGATTATGAAAATAATGAACAGCTTTTTCAAAAGATACAGGAAAACAACACAGCCGTTTTTGCCATTAAGGTTAAATCACTTACCCACAATCCTTTTGGCAACCCCAAATGGTTTCCTTTCCTGACTCGGATGATTTTTGTGGATAACTCGCCCATGGCCATTCGTACCAACATCAGCCTGGTTTTCTGCTTCCACAACAAAATTATCCAAAGCCTCGACAAAGTACACACCAAAAAACTAGGGGCACTGGCCAACAGTCAAATGAACCTCCGGCTAATACTCGAAAAAGTAAGCCTGCCCAACCTGCAAAAGTTCAGGTCAGGCATGGACAATAAAATTGTCTCATACGAAAAAGAGCTCGAGCAGCTTAAAAAAGAACAACTTGGCGTGACGGACAACCCGGAGAAGAACCTAAGTCTGTTTAAATTTGATGAATTCTCCCGACAGATTATAAAAGATAAGTACACCCTCTCCAAACTGAGTAACTACCTTGACCTCATCATTAGGTGTGCTGACAGCTCACAACAAAAGATGCTGAATAAGGCACTCATTGAGACATTTGAAGAGCGGACACTGAAATATTTTTACTCCGGAACCCAAAAACTACACATCGCCACCGTGGTGGAGGGTGGTGGCAGAAACCAAATCAAAACTTATGGCGACTTTTTGCTGCAGCGAAAGCTCAAAGCTGTTAACAAAGAGATTGTGGATCGCTGTCGCGTCATCCTCAACCTCTATCCCGATACCTATCAGCGTACACTGAAAAATCATTTTCATAAAAATTTCGGTATTAACCTGTTTCTCGAGAAATACAAACAGTACCTCATTAAAGCTGAAAATGAAACTGATAACGAAGGCAGATTAAAAAATGTACTCATTGACCTCGGGATTCTGGAAAAATACAACACTCTTTCTTCAGGAGAACAGCGCATCATCAAAGAGTTTATCAGCAATCTTACTAATCTGAAAAAGACATCCATCTCTGATGATGTGCAGATGATTATCCGCGATGTGCTCTTTGGCAAGGAGGACAAGGTGCTGAAACCTTATATTCTTTTCAACAAATACTCTTCCTGGGAATACCTCGATCTGTTTCCCACCGACCGTTTCGACATTAATCCTTTCGATCTGGAGATAGGTATTACTCCCGAAGGAAGAATTGATTTCGACCGGTTAACCCTCCGGCTCGAACGCATGAAAAATACTTTTCAAATTTTCGACGAAACCGGAAATATCTGGGATCGTTTTTGTGAAAACCTGACCATCGTCATCAACGACCCGGCCAACCCTTCCGGCTATTCTGATTTTAATAATCCTGCATTGCTGCGCTTTATTAAATTCATAAGTACCAGCAAGATAACACTGTTTCTTGATGAAGCTTATAACGATACGGTTAAAACCAAAGATCCTACCGAACCTAAGTGGCGTACCATATCACGTTACGTGATGGACAATCTGAATCAGAAATATGCCCGGCTGAATATGGTTTCGTCTATTTCCACCACAAAAAATCTGGGTGCAACGGGCGACAGGCTGGGTGCAATTGTTGCTACCCCGGCGAAAAAGGAAGTCATCGAGTTTGCCCGTAAAAAGAACAACAAAGAAACAGGAAATACCAACTCGTTGTATATGCTTGTGAATATTCTGGAAATAGCACAGCAGGCCAAACGCATCAAGAATAGCCTTGAAGAAAAATTGCCACAAAACGCTTCGCGGCATAAAATAAAACGGCTCATCGAGCAGTATATCATCAGCGCCTGTGCCGAACAGGCAGATCATAAAAGCAGAAGAAAGAGCGACAGCAACCTGAAAATGGTGTTTGAAGGTAGTCCGCTGCATATTTTCCTGCTGAATGAAATGGTTTCCATCGACAAGCTAAACATGCTGGAACTTCCCGATGACTTTAAATACAAGGACGAGCCTTTTTTCGCCTATTACCAAAAGCAACTGGTGGGCGCCCTTAATGGGTTTCGGGTGAACAAAAACTTCCGAAACGAATCGCTGAAACGACTGGATATTGCCAAAGAAACGGCATCCGGACTTTTGGAAGGCGAAAAGGGAAAATATGCACGGCTGGTGGCCTCTGACGGTTCTTTCCTGCTCAACATACAGTTGAATTATTTCTTCTCTTTTCAGGATTTGGAAAAATTTACCCAAAAACTGGCCGAACAACGGGGGATTGCCGTTATTCCTTACCAAACAGGCTTCCTGCGCTTTTCGCTTGGCGGTTATCTTGAAGGCTCAACGGCCTCTTATGATGTTTTCCGCAAGGAGATAAAGAATGCCCTGGAAATTGTCCTTAAATATTGGAAGCTCTTTTATGAAGCCAAAAATAAT
>UOET01000190.1_pt1 | contig 14152 bp, 11 predicted proteins | sample 1989391 | NCBI WGS metagenome assembly UOET01 (sample SAMEA4712198, study PRJEB27164) | hydrothermal vent metagenome | biome: marine basaltic hydrothermal vent biome; feature: marine hydrothermal vent; material: mineral | place: Pacific Ocean | collected 2011-06-14/2011-07-23 | depth 1691 m
AGCGAGTACGAAGCGGTGTGGGGGACCCTGGAAGCGATGTTGGGAACACAATAATGCGTTACTCCATATTCCTGAAACACAGGATGCTGGTGTGATGTCGGGTGGGAAGTTTCAAAGCAGCCTCCCTGGTCAATACTCACATCCACAATCACTGCACCATGTTTCATCTGCTTAACCATATCCGAAGAGATAATACAAGCGGAATGTCCGGAAGAAGAATGTTTTGCAGCAATCACCACATCTGCCTCTTTCAACGCTTTCAGCAGAAGAATGGGTTGTAAAACAGAAGTTGAGATTCTGAATTTAAGTTTATTTTGCAGGTCGCGCATTTTATAAACCGAATCGTCAAAAATACGTACCTGGGCACCCATACCATAGGCTGTGCGGGCTGCATATTCGGCTACCGTTCCGGAGCCAATAATCACCACCTCCGATGGCCTTATTCCCGGAAAGCCACCCAGCATAACCCCTTTTCCATATTTAGGGCTGCTAAGATATTCGGCAGCAACCATAATAGAGGCATTACCGATAATCTCGCTCATTGAACGGATCAATGGGAAAGCGCCTGTTTTATCTTTTATCAGTTCATAAGCAACAGCCAGCGCCTTTTTCTCCATCAGCTTTTTGAAAAAAACCGTACTTTTGTTTTGGGACATTAGCGCTGAAAAAATCGTTTGGTTTTTATGCATCAGGTCAATCTCGCCGGCATCGGGTGCAGCAATTTTAACAATGATATCCGATTGCCACACTTCAGCAGCAGTTTGTGTTATTTGTGCACCTGAAGCAGCATACATCTCATTTGAAAAATGGGCTGCTTTACCGGCATTCTCTTCCACGACAACCTGGTGACCATTTTTCACAAGAAGATCAACTGCATTGGGGACAAGGGCGATACGCCTTTCGTTCCCATCTTTCTCCAGCGGAATACCAATAATAAATTTCTTTTGCTGAGGCCTTCGTTCCAGCGTTTCTTCCCTAGGCAAGAGTACTTCATCGCCGGAAAATTTTAGAAAGGTTTTTCTTTCTTCAGTCATTGTGTATCAATTTAATTCTGCAGTGAATAGGTAATCTTTCGTACCCCGTCCCCATTTACTTCAATGGAAACATATACGTAAATTTTGGGTAAAAGTTCCGAAATTTGCTCCGGCCACTCCAAAAAGCAGTAGTCTCCGCTGTCAATATACTCTTCAAATCCTATATCATATACCTCCTCAAGATGTTTAATACGATAGAAATCGAAATGATACAGACTTCTCCCCATCTTGTCTTCATATTCATTTACGAGTGAAAATGTGGGACTATGCACAACATCGCTGCTGCCCAGAACATGACAGAAAGCTTTGATGAGTGTAGTTTTCCCGGCGCCCATCTCACCATAAAAGGCGAAAATATGCTCCAAAGACATCTCCTCCAGTATTTTAGCTGCCACTAACATTAAATCTTCGGGAGTTTTCGAAAACAGTACTTTTTTCATCACCCTTTGGAACTCAATGTAATAATAGGAATCATAACTTCCTGCATAGAGATGCCACCATGCTGGAAGGTGTTGGAATAGTAACGTGCATAGTAGTTATAGTTATTGGGATAAGCAAAGAAATCGGTTCCACGGGTAAAAACCCATCGGGTACTCACATTCTGCCGGGGCAGGAAAAACTTTTCAGGGTCTTTCATCTCAAAAACTTCCCGACTGTTGTAATTCAGGCTTTTCCCAAATTTGTAGCGCAGGTTAGTATTGACATTACGATCGCCAACGATCTTCACAGGGCGCTGTACCTTTATGGAACCATGATCGGTGGTAATCATTACTTTGACATGCTTACCGGACAAATATTTAATGATTTCAAAGAGCGAGGAATGTTCAAACCACGACTTCATAAGCGAGCGGTAAGCCGGTTCATCATCAGCCAGTTCCCGGATAATTTCCATCTCAGTGCGTGCATGCGAAAGCATGTCCACAAAATTGTACACGATAACATTCAGGTCATACTCCATGAGATTGGAAATGTCTTCAGCCAGTTTGCGTCCTTCCTCCTGGCGAAGAATTTTATGATAAGAATACTTTATTTTTTTCCCGTAACGTTTTAGTTGCTCTCCCAACAGTTCAGCTTCAAATTGATTTTTTGTCCCCTCTTCATGTTCATCTTTCCACAGCCGGGGAAAACGTTTCCTGATTTCCAAAGGCATCATTCCGGCAAACAGGGTGTTACGTGCGTATTGCGTCGTGGTGGGTAATATGGCATAATACAGGTCATCCTCCTCCACGCGAAAATATTCACCAACCATAGGCTCAATAATTTTCCATTGGTCATAGCGCAGGTTATCAATTACCAACAGAAAAATCTTATTACCCTCATCCAACTTCGGAAAGACCTTCCTTTTTATAAGTGTGTGGGAAAGAATAGGCTTTTCCGCTGTATTACCATATAGCCAATCGGCATAATTACGTTCATAAAATTTTGCGAAACCGGTGTTGGCCTCATTTATCTGCATTTTCAGAACTTCGCTGATGCCCTCGTCATCTGATTTTTCAAGTTCGATATCCCACCGAACCAGCTTTTTGTAAATATCTGTCCACTCATCGTAGGAAATCCTGTCCTGAAGTTTCATACTGATGCTGCGAAATTCATGCTGATAAATTTGTGAGGCCTTTTCGCTTGTCAGTTTTTTATTTTCCAGATTGCGTTTGAGTGATAGTAGTATCTGGCTGGGTTTTACCGGCTTAATGAGGTAGTCGGCAATATTGGAGCCTATGGCATCTTCCATAATAGACTCTTCTTCGCTTTTGGTGATCATTACCACGGGGATATTGGGCTGTATCTCTTTGATTTTTTCCAGCACTTCTATACCGCTCAATCCGGGCATCTGTTCGTCCAGAAAAATAATATCGAAATTTTCCTCCATCACCAGTTCCAGTGCTTCACTACCACTGTTTACGGCGACAACATCAAAGCCCTTTTCCTCCAAGAATATAATGTGTGGCTTCAGCATGACTATTTCATCATCTGCCCAAAGTATGCGTGTTTTATTCATTTTCGTTTAATTTTGTTCGTACTCATTGTTCGATATAAGGACTATCTTTGCTTCCGAAATGGTTGGAAACACTTTTAGTATAACGTTCATGGCAAAGTTCCGGCATTTCTTCTCACACAAGAAGCTGAGCAAACAAATTTAACAAAAATTATGAGCAAAATACAGGTCAACAAGCGCAAAATATTTAACGATCCTGTTTACGGCTTTGTTACCATTCCCGGAGACCGTGTTTTTGACATTATCGAACATCCTGTTTTTCAGCGGTTACGGCGTATAAAACAGCTGGGGCTGGCACATCTGGTTTATCCCGGAGCGCTGCATACCCGCTTTCATCATTCGCTGGGCGCCATGCATTTGATGACCAAAGCGTTGACAGAGCTAAAATTAAAAGGGCACGCGATAACCCAGGAGGAACAGATAGCATCTGAAGCTGCCATGCTGCTACACGACGTGGGGCACGGGCCATATTCTCATGCACTGGAACACAGCATTGTGAACCATGTTGGCCACGAGAAACTCTCCATATGGTTTATGCAGCTGCTGAACAAAGAATTTGGTGGAAGGCTGCAGATGGCACTGGAAATTTTTGAAGACAGGTATAAAAAGCATTTCCTTCACAAGCTTATTACAAGTCAGTTTGATATGGACAGGCTGGATTATCTCAAACGCGATAGTTTTTTTACGGGCGTTTCTGAAGGTACCATCAACTACGAGCGGTTGCTGAATATGTTGCAAATTGCCGGTGATGAACCGGTCATCGAATACAAAGGCATTTATTCAGTAGAAAAGTTCATCACAGCCCGCCGCATTATGTACTGGCAGGTTTATTTGCACAAAACCGTACTGGTAGCCGAATACATGGCTATCCATCTGCTCAAACGCGCCAAATGGCTGGCAATGAACGGGAATACGCTGAAAGCAGCCACCCCTGCCCTGCAGTTTTTTCTGGAAAACAATATCCGCGAAAAGCATTTTCTTGAAGACAGCCATGTTTTGGAAGCTTTTGCCTTGCTGGACGACTATGATATTTATACTTCTCTGAAATTGTGGATGCATCATCCTGACAAAATCCTGTCGCACCTGAGTCGTGCATTGGTCAATCGTCGGCTGTTTCGCATCGAAATGCAGAATGAGCCTTTTGCACAAGACAGAATTGATGCCATCCGGGAAGCGACAAAGAAGAAATACCACCTTATAGAAGACGAAACAGACTACTTTGTCTTTTTTGAGAAAACAGCCAATTACACCTATCACCCCGGTACCGATAACATCAATATTCTGTTTAAAGATGGTACGGTAAAAGATATTACCGAAGTATCTGACCAGCTAAATATCAATCTATTATCCAACCCTACAACCAAATATTTTTTGTGTTATCCGAAAGATGTCACCTTGTTTGAGACAAACTAACAGCCTTTTCTTATTTTTTCTTATCTTTATCCTTTTAATCAACTGCGCTTTGCGGCAGCCTGAGGATACGCGCTTAGCCAAAAGAAAAAACTTTGAGTAAAGAGGCTAAAGAAATATTGACCAAATATTGGGGATTTTCAGATTTCCGTCCCATGCAGGAGGAGATTATTGATTCTGTGCTTTCGGGGAAAGATACGTTTGCTTTGCTACCTACAGGCGGAGGCAAGTCACTGACTTTTCAGATACCTGCATTGATAAAGCCGGGATGTTGTCTCGTTATCACCCCGTTGCTGGCACTTATGAAAGATCAGGTTGACCGACTCCGGAAAATGAACATCCCGGCCAGAGCTCTTTACACCGGACTGTTTTACAACGAAATAGAATCTATTTACTCCAATGCCATTCATAATAAGCTCAAGTTCTTGTATGTGTCTCCCGAAAGGTTACTTAACCAAACCTTCCAGATGGCACTGGCCAAAATAGATGTTAACCTTATCGCTGTGGATGAAGCACATTGCATTTCGCAGTGGGGATACAACTTTCGACCACCCTATCTGCGGATTGCCGAAATAAGGAGTTTCTATCCGCAGGTTCCGCTACTGGCATTAACAGCTACAGCTACACCAAGAGTAGTGGAAGACATTATGGATAAACTCCGTTTTAAAAAGAGGAATGTCTTTAAAAGCAGTTTCGAACGCCGCAATCTTGCGTATCGTGTCTATAAAGAGAACGATAAAACAAGCCGTGTTCTCCACCTTTTGGCCAATTCAAAGGGCTCTGCCATCGTGTATGTCCGAAATCGGAAAAAAACCCGGGAACTGGCAGACATTCTGGTCAAAAACAAAATTGCAGCAACCTCATACCATGCCGGACTTGACAATCGCATGCGCAGCCAGCGGCAACATGCCTGGAACCTGGGACAAATCAGAGTTATGGTAGCCACCAATGCTTTTGGTATGGGCATCGACAAATCCGATGTGCGACAGGTTGTTCATTACAGCCTTCCCGACTGCCTCGAATCCTACTTTCAGGAAGCAGGACGAGCAGGGCGCGATGAAAAATCATCGGTAGCCATCCTCCTTTTTAACAACCATGATATCGGACATGCCAAAAAGCAACTCACTGAGTCTTTTCCGGACATAAAAACTATCAGGAACATATACAACGCATTGGGGAACTATTTTAATATTCCTGAAGGTAGCGGCAAAGATATGGGTTACGGCTTTAAGATTACTGATTTTGTCAATGACTACGGTTTCGGGCTGCTCACCACCTACAACGCCATTAAGTTATTGGAAAAAGAGGGATTTATTGCTTTTGATGAATCGGGAGGCCATTATTCACGATTGAAAATTCTTCTGAACAATGAACAGTTGTACCGTTTTATTGTGGAAAATGCCAACTTTGAAAGGCTCCTGAAAGAGGTACTCCGCTCCTATGGCGGCTTGTTTACCGATTATGTGAATATTCACGAAAAGTTAATTGCCAAACGTACGGAGATGAAACAGGAAAAAGTTATTGCTGCTTTATCTTATCTGAGCAAACTAAATATTCTCAGTTATTTTCCCATAAAATCGGAGCCGCAGATTTTCTATAATACCGTACGACTACCGGTCGAGAATATCGGATTCTCCAGAGAGAATTACCAAAATCTGAAAGACGCAGCAGCACAAAGGCTGGACGCTCTGATTGATTTCCTGACCAATAACCGTGAATGCAGAAGCATCCAGCTGTTACGTTATTTTGGAGAAGACTGGGGAAATCGCTGTGGTATTTGCGATGTTTGCCTTTCGGTAAACGAAACAGGTCTTAGTACCCTTGAGTTTGGGCAAATTGAAACCAAAGTAAGAACGATGCTCTCCGGAAGCGCCCGGCATCTCTATGAGATTATCCCGCTTATTCCTGAATTTGAGGAAGATAAAATTCTTTCAGTTATCGAGTGGCTGCTTGATAACGGGACGCTCATCCGACAAAAAGATGAGCGGCTTTGTATATCAAACGAGTTGAAGTTAGAGTTATAAAAATTGGTCCTTCAGAAAAGTGTTTTTTCCAATCCGCTTACACAAATTTATAAGGTTGTATATCACCCCAAAGTTCTGTACTTTTGCTTAAAAACATAAAGAAACATTATGAAAAAACTAATCTTATTCATTTCTTTCGCTCTGTTATCGGTTGTAATGTATGGGCAGGCTGGAAATCAAACCTTTGCCATTTCGGCCGGAGCCATGTTCCCTTTGGGTGATTTAGGCAACAACAACCTGGCTGACAGCTCTTCCGGTGCTGCCGCAAATGGTATCCATATTCAGGTTTCGTACGACTATCAGATATCCCACTATTTCGGTCTGGGCGTGGATGTGGAAGTATGTTCCGCGAAATACAGCATGAAAAAGGTGAGTAAATATTATGAGAATATGGAGAGTGATACACAAAGAGAATACTTCAGCACCAATGGCTGGACTCTGGGTGGCATTTACGTGAGGTATTATTTGCATTTGCCATTGGGGAAAAAAGTTTCATGGGATATTGCACCGTTAGTTGGCGCCATGGCAACTTATTCCCCCAAATACACGATTACCAGCACCAGCATCATCCCTCCCGGGCCTAATCCATCTCACACTTATTATCGACAGCGTAGCAAAGCCTTTTCATTTGCGTATGGTATGGAAACAAAAATTAATTTCAGAGCGAGTCATCACGGTTTCTTTATTGAAGGAAGAATTCTTAATTCGAAAACTAATTTTAAGCATGTAGTCGGTACCGGTTACAATGGAAAACCGTACGATAAGGGTATAAAAATGAACTTGATGTACATCACAGCCAGCTTGGGCTATACTTATTATTTATAATAAATCGGGGATGTGAAGAAGTTACCCCTCTCTTTTTACCGGCAATCAGATGTGGTGGCAATTGCCAGGTTGCTGCTGGGCAAGTATTTTTTCAGCCATATTGATGACCATCTTTGCGGTGGGATGATTATAGAAACCGAAGCCTACGCCGGTGTGATTGACCGTGCCTCACATGCCTATAACGGAAGACGCACCACACGTACAAAAACCATGTATCTTCCGGGTGGTATTAGTTATGTTTATTTTACCTATGGTATGCATCATCTGGTAAATGTGGTCACCGCCGGAAAAGATATTCCCCATGCTGTGCTTATACGAGGCATTATTGCCACGAAAGGAATTGAGACACAGGAAATTCGCCGCAAGATGCTCTCCGGCAGAAAGCAATTTACAAACGGCCCGGCCAAGGTATGTCAGGCGCTGGGTATTACAAGGCAGCATAATGCAATTTCCCTTTCCGGAGATATCCTATGGATTGCCGACAATGGGTTTGCCCCGGAGGAAGCACAGATTATTGCCACACCCCGTATAGGTGTCGATTATGCCGGTGAAGATGCCGGACTCCCCTATCGCTTTATTTTGAAGCACCCGGGTTACCAGCCTGTGATGAACAGAAAGAAGAAGGAATAAAAAAACGTCCGGTACGAAGATATCGGACGTTTTTTACTGAAGTAAAGATGTAATTATTTTACACCTTTTGATAAGTCAGCACCTGCTTTAAATTTAACAACTTTTTTAGCAGGAATGCTAATTTCTTTACCCGTTTGGGGGTTACGGCCTTTCCTTGCCGAGCGGGTGGAAACAGAAAAAGATCCGAATCCTACTAATGCAACGCGTTCACCTTTTTTAAGCGCATCAGTGGTGGAACCAACAAAAGCATCGAGCGCTTTTTTAGCATCTGCTTTGCTTAAGCCGGCACCTGCAGCCATAGCGTCAATCAATTCAGCTTTGTTCATAATTTTTAATTTTTAATTAACATTTAAACAATTGATGTAACAAATATAGTGGTAAATTAATCAAATGCAAGGATATATGCTAAAAAAAGTTAAGAAATGTTGATAAATCCCTGATTTTGTTAATAAAAATGGGCTAAATTGGCTAATAGCAAGGGTTAAAGGCACTTTCTCATACAAAATACCAGCTATCGTCAATAGAAAATCCACGCAGTAATTCTACAGCTCGCAGCCTTTTTTTACCTGCTAATTGCAGCTCGTGAAGGAGGATGAAGCCATCTACGACTGCCACCTTAATATAAGTTCTGCCATCTGTAAAGATGGTTCCGGGATGAAATTGTTGAAGACTCTTTTCCCGTGAAGCTTTATAAATTTTTACAATAACGGCCTCCCCATCCGGGGAATTGAGTTCAGAAAAAGCACCCGGATACGGGCTAAGTCCCCGGATAAAATTGTGCACGGTATCCAGGTCGTTATTCCACCTGATCCGGCAGTCTTCTTTAAAGATTTTAGGAGCCGGTTTTAATACGGTTCCTGATGGAATAAGCTCTTTCTGATCAACCGGGGTAACTTCTCCTGAACAAAGTTTCTCGATGGTTTCCACCAGTAGCTTTCCACCGGCAACCATCATCCTGTCATGCAGTTCGCCTACGGTTTCCTCCGGCCCTATTTCCAGCCTTTTCCGGAACAAAATATTTCCTGTATCAATCTCTTTCTGAAGCAGGAATGTGGTCAGCCCGGTCTCCTTTTCTCCATTAATGATAGCATGATGGATTGGGGCTGCTCCACGGTATTGCGGCAAAAGTGAAGCATGCAGGTTGATGGTTCCCATAGGTGGCATGTCCCACACCTGCCGGGGAAGCATCCGAAAGGCCACCACCACCTGTAAATCTGCTTTTAGTGATTCTAACTCTTCCAAAAACTCCGGATTCTTTAATCTTGGCGGCTGCAAAACTTTCAAACCTTGCTCAACAGCAAACCTTTTCACTGCAGGTTGGCTGATCTTCTTTCCCCGTCCTGCCGGTTTATCCGGCGCTGTTATGACGGCAACGACATTGTAATCGGCATCCAGCAGTGCTTTCAGGGAAGATACCGCAAAGTCAGGCGTCCCCATAAATACAATCCTGAGATCTTCTTTTCTTTTCATAACTACCCGTTTTCAGTTTTGTTACGAAAGTACGGAAATAAAAAAACCCGATGGAAGTCCATCAGGTTTTTTTTGAGAAAGTCTTCTTGTTATTTGTTTTTCTTCAATGCCTCTGCTCTGGCAATATATTTCTCTATATTTCTGGCTTCCACACTTTTAAAATACTCTTCCTTAATACGCTTATAAGCTATAATGGCTTGATCGTAGTTCCCCATCTCTTCATTTACCTCACCGGCCCGGAGTAAAAACATCGGACTGGTAAATTCATTATTTCTCAGATTGGCAGCTTCCATATATGAGGTAACCGCTTCGGCTTTTTTCCCTTCCTCAAGGTATGCATCGCCAAGAGCCCCCTTAGCCATAGGCCCGACAATTTCATCATCACTATCAAACTTTTTCAGGTATTTAATGGCACTGCCATAATTCCCCTTTTTCAGGAAACAAATACCGGCGTAATAATTAGCCAGGTTTCCGGCTTTGGTGATACTATACATTTTGACAATATCCACAAAGCCAAGGTTGTTTCCATCACCGTAAAGAGCTTTATCCAGAGAGTCAGCCTGAAAATAGTGCTGGGCAGGATATATTTGCTCCTGTGCCTCCTTTTCCTTGGGCTGCAAATAATATTTTTTAAGACCAAAAAATCCCAAAACAATGACAACCAAAATGGCAACGATAATGGTTAGAAGCTTCTGATGCTCAACAATATATTCTTCTGTCCTGGAAAGAGACTCCTCAATATTCTCAAACTGCTGCTGTGTTTTCTTTTCTTTTTGTTTCTTTTTTGACATTGTACGGATTTTTTTTTGAGTTTGCAAAAGTATATTTTTATTCGTAATAATAAAATAAGAAGTCGCAATTTTTTTACCTTTTCCCGGTGAAATCAATGATTTTGTTTTATAAAACTATAAAATAATGCTTCACAGGTGAAACGGCCGTACTTTTTTATAAATTTTTTCACGTTTTCTGCGGGTAATTCAGGGTGAGAAAATTTCATGTACATTTGTTACGCTAAAAATTTGGAGAATCCATTTTTTTAAAAGGGTATTTAACAATTCTTTATGTGGAAAACAGCTTTTATCTGGATAGCACTTTTATTATTGGCTTATGCACAGCCGGCTGAAGCAGGATGGGTTATTACGACACAAAGCAGCGACAGCTTCGGAAACAAATCCTTTAGCACTACCTTTATTCAGGACAGTATTATCCGAATCGACAAACCGACCTCCATCAGTATAATCAATTTAAACCAGAAACTTATTACGCTAATCTTTGCGCAGCATAGAGCTTACTGGCAGGGAACCGCCAAAGATCTGAATACGACAACTACCAAAATGGCTGAAGGGCAAATGACCAGACTGCTGGCCCTGGCTCCCGAACAAAAAAGACAAGAGATAAAACGGGCGCTGGCGTCTTTCAGGAAAAATCAGGCAAAACCGGATAGTCTGAGGGTTTTCCCGAAAGTGACAGTAAGGAAAACAGGCCAACGGGATACACTTCTCGATTATCCGAGTACGGAATATGAAGTTATTATCGACAGCGTTGTAAAACAACATGTGTGGGTTACCCAAAAGGTAAAGCCATATCATGAAGCTGATATCAAACGGCTTATGGCATTTGGCAGAGCAATGAATCCTTTTACCATAGAAACCAGCCTGAGCCGCAGTAAAGACTACATGAGATTGCTGGAAGAAGGTATTGTTCTGAAGTCTGTCAATTATACCACTGACGGTAACAAACTCGTTACAACAGTAACCAAAATCAGAAAGATGAATATTCCGGTAGCTATTTTTCAGATTCCTCCGGGGTATGTCGTTACCAGCCTTGAAAATGTTATGATTCTGGACATGAAAAATAATATCCTGGATCCGAAAAACCTTACCCCGGATGACGGCTCTTCAGGCAACGGCCTGCCGAAGCTTCCTCACAATAACGATAATAATCAAAATCTATTTTAATATGTATAGAATCAGAATGTTTTTTATTGGATTCCTTTTTTTACTTGGAGGAACAGGATTTGCCCAGGACACTGCAAACTATAACGTACAAGTAAAACAGTTTTTAACTACCGGACCTTTGGGTGTTCATATGCCGGCTTTTTACAACAAACCAAATATGGAAGGAAAAACTTTCCAAATGGCTGACCTTTTGAAATTTTCACAAAAGAAAGTTACCAACCCAAAAGCCGGAAAGATATTCCTGAGAAGTTCAAATGAAACACTGAAATGGGAAACAACAGATGCCCAAACAGCTTTCAAAGCTGCTAATTCAGCACCATATGCCATTTACTGGCAGACTTTTTATTTACAGGCCAACCGGTTCGTAAAATTAAAGCTAAAAGCATTAAGTACACATCCTTTCGAAGTTTTTGTTGAAGGCAAAAAGAAGACCTACAACTACAGCACAGACAATAAGTTGGTTACCAAAGAAACCTCATTAAAACTGGAAAAAGGAAGATACCTTGTCGTGGTAAAATCACTTGTAAAACAAGGCACAGCAGCTGTTCAGCCTGTAAAAGTTTCTCTGTCGTACGCCAAAGTTTACACCACCAAAGCCATAACAGCCTCTTTATCGGACGAACAGATTTTAGACATTTCACATATTTTACTCGGCCAAAAACTTAAGGCAACAGATATAAGTGATGATGGCAGCCTGATTTTATTGCAATTTTCCGAAGCTTATCCGCCTAAAGGAAAAACCATCAACCGGGTCGAAATCAGAAATCCTAAAACGAACCAGATACTCTTTACTTCCAGGCACAGCGACATAAGCCAGGTAAAATGGATTCCGGGGACACATAACATTAGCTATGTAACAAAAGACGGAGTTACTCCCGCTTTGATGGCTTATAATCTGAAAACACACAAAGAGACACTTTTAATGAAAACACCCAAACAGTTTTCAGAGTATAGCTGGAGCCCAAAAGGTGATTTTATCATTTATTCGGTACAGGAAAAATATGAGAAAAATAAAACCGGCGTTTACGAGCTTAGAGGAATGCCCGACCGCTGGCCATGGTATCGTATGCGCACACAACTGTTCCTGTTTCGCCCGGCAGACCACAGCACCAAACAGCTCACTTACGGCTATCTTACCAACAACCTGCAGGATATTTCGCAGGACGAATCACACATTCTCTTCTCGCAAAGTTTTCCGTACTATGCAAAACGGCCCTTTACCAGACAGATTTTGATGCAAATGAATCTGGAAAGCGGACAGGTCGATACTATTTGGAATGCCGGTTTTGGCGGCAGTGCTGTTTACTCGCCAAACGGAAAACAATTGCTGGTTACCGGAAGTGCCGCCATGTTTAATGGTGCAGGCATTCATTTGAAAAAAGCCAAAATCCCCAACGATTTCGATATTCAGGCTTACATTTATACCCTCGCCACCAAAAAAGTTGAGCCTATTACAAAAGATTACAATCCATCCATTAACAATGCATGGTGGAATCCCGTTGATCATCAAATTTACTTTTTAAGTCAGGATAAATCTTATGTTGATATCTGGAAATATAATCCGGCCAACCATAAGTTTACCAAACTTCCCATGAAAGTGGATGTGGTCACACAGATAAGTTTTGCCCGCAATGCACCGGTAATGAGTTACTCGGGAAGCAGTATATCCTACCCTGCTACAGGATGGCTATACAATCTGAAAGAAAACAAACAAGCTGAAGTGGCCAATCCGGAAAAGGCATTCTTTGCCCATATTAAATTTGGAAAAACCGCAAACTGGAACTTCAAAAACAAACAGGGATATACCATTCAGGGACGTATTTATTACCCGCCAAATTATAATCCCGACAAAAAATATCCGTTGCTGGTTTATTATTATGGCGGAACAGTTCCCACATCAAGAGACTTTGGTGGTCGTTACCCGAAAAATCTGTTTGCTGCTATGGGCTACATCGTTTACGACCTGCAACCCAGTGGCGCTATCGGATATGGCCAGAATTTCTCGGCACTACACGTGAATGGCTGGGGTAAAGAAAATGCCAGCGACATCATCGAAGGCACCAGGAAATTCATCAAAGCCCATCCTCAGGTTAACCCGAATGCCGTAGGATGCCTCGGAGCCTCATACGGCGGGTATATGACCATGTGGTTGCAAACACAAACTAACATTTTCACTACAGCCATTGCTCACGCCGGAATCAGCGACATTAGCTCATACTGGGGACAGGGATACTGGGGCTATTTGTACAGCTCGGTGGCCTCCGCCAACAGTTTTCCGTGGAATAACAAAAAGCTCTATGTTGACCACAGCCCGTTGTTCAATGCCGACAAAATTCACACACCTATGTTGCTCATTCAGGGAACTGCCGACACCAACGTGCCTACCGGCGAAAGTATTCAGCTTTACACCGCGCTGAAACTTCTCGGACGTCCGGTAAAATTTGTGGAGATAAAAGGTCAGAATCATCATATCGTTGATTATAACAAACGGATATTGTGGCAGAAAACAATATTTGCCTGGCTGGCAAAATATTTAAAAAATCAGCCACAGTGGTGGAACGAAATGTATCCGAAAAAAGACTTGTAACCATCTTTGTGTATGGATTTTCAAACAAAAAAAGAGTTTCTTGACTTCCTTTCGGGATACCTGACGGAAAATCGCAGAGAGCTTTTCGACAAAGTGATCCGGAACCGTACACGACACATCACAGTAGTGCTGGAAGATATTTATCAACCACACAATGCCAGTGCTGTGTTGCGTAGTGCCGATCTTACCGGTATTCAGGATATTCATATCATCGAAAACCG
>UOET01000398.1_pt1 | contig 14016 bp, 7 predicted proteins | sample 1989391 | NCBI WGS metagenome assembly UOET01 (sample SAMEA4712198, study PRJEB27164) | hydrothermal vent metagenome | biome: marine basaltic hydrothermal vent biome; feature: marine hydrothermal vent; material: mineral | place: Pacific Ocean | collected 2011-06-14/2011-07-23 | depth 1691 m
GGCCACCAAAGCTACCTATGTAGAGATTTATAATACTACCGCCAACGTATTAAGCTTGGGGAAAGTAGATTTGGAACACTATAACAATGGCGCGGCTACCGCCTCTGCAACCCTTCATTTAACAGGGTCAGTTGTGGCACACGGCTATATTGTTATTGCCAGAGTTGCTTCTGAATTTAATACTGTTTACGGGTTTAACCCGGACTTTGAATTATCAAATATGTATCTAAATGGCGGTAAAGATGGTTTAATTTTAAGACACGATAGCAATGGTATTCTGGATAAGTTCAACAATACTCCGTCAGCCACCGTTTCCTGGACAAATAAACATCTTTTTTACAGATTTGATTATTCCGGTGATGGTTCCAACCTGGCAAGTGACTGGGATGATGCGGGCCTTGACAAGAAAGGTACTCCGGGGGCAAAAAATAAACTTACATGGCAAATAACGGGGACAACAGACTGGAGTACAGGGAGTAACTGGAGCAACGGAGACATCCCGTCAAAAGCGGTAGATGTTGTTATCCCTTCGGGTGGGATACAGCCTTCCGTGCATGGTACAGCAACTCATCCTGCAACATGTAATAATTTGATTATTAATTCGGGAGCAACTCTTACAATACCCGGAGCCGAATATATGACCGTTTATGGTAACCTTACCAACAACTCTGATAAAACCGGTTTGGTTCTTGAATCTACTTCTTCCGGCAATGGTTCTCTTATTATAACTGGTACGATTACGGGCAAGGCCACTATGGGAAGGCGTATTGCGGCATACTCTCCAGGCAGGGACAATGGATGGCACGAAATTAGTTCTCCCATTAACAACATGGCTATTAATGGTTCTGATTTTGCTCCCGGAGCCAACGATGATATGTATGCATGGAGTGAAACTACCAACACCTGGTTAAACGATAAGGTTTCCGGAAATCGTATAACCCATCTCACCAACGGAAACGGTTTTCTGGTTGCTTACCAAACCCTTTCTCCCAAAAACTTTAGCGGAACACTTAATAATACCGATGTAAGCGTCTCTTTATCTTACACTTCGGGGCAGGGTAATGGCTGGAACCTTCTGGGGAATCCCTTTCCATCTGCTATTGTCTGGAACAATACCAACTGGTCGTTACCCGCTACCGTATCAGGAACTGCTGAGGTATGGAATGGCCGTACCGGAAATTACAATGCTGTGATGGCCGGTGGTATCATCCCCTCTACCAACGGATTTTTTGTACAGACTTCTGCTGCTACCACCCTGACTATTCCTGCTGCCGCACGTGTACACAATGGTACTAATAATCATAAAATAGCTTCTGTAACAAACCTTAAAGAAACCCTTACTTTTAAAATTTCCAACGACACCAATACTTATTCGGATAAGAGTATTCTTGGTTTTCGCCCCGGTGCTACAGAAGATTGGGATATTGTTTATGATGCCCATAAACTATTTAGTTTTATAAAAACAGCACCTCAAATCTGGACAACCACTAAAGGAGAGAACTTCTTAGTCAACTATCTCCCCGAAGTCACTACAGCTTATGATGTGCCGCTGGATTTCAAAGCCGGGATAAATGCCGTTTATCATTTAACCATCAAAGGAGCCGACAGTTTTGAGAACATATCGCTGGTACTCGAAGATTTGCTAACCGGTAAAAAGATTGATTTGAGTAACGAAAACAGCTATGACTTTAGTGCCGCAAAAGGGGACGATGTCAGCCGTTTTGTCCTTCACATCAACGGGGTAACGGCCGTTACCTCCCGTAACAAAACCGAAAGGGTTCAGGTGTTTGCTTATGGAAATACGGTTTATCTGCATAGTCAGAAAAACCTGAACGGAAGTGTTCTGATTTTCAACACCTTCGGCCAGGAAATTTATACCGGCAAACTGAACAGAAGGAAATTGCAAAAGATCAGCCTGAACCAAAAAACAGGTATCTATTTCGTACGAGTTAAAGACGGTAACAGAGCAGCCATAACAAGAAAAGTATTTATCAAATAATACAGCCAAAAAACCAATCAAAAATGAAAAAGTATATTATTCTATTCGTATTGATGTTTTCTCTCCTTTTTTGGACCAACAAAACTTTTGCTCAAAGCAATCCTCCTGCCGACCATGGGGAAACAGGAAACCAGACTGGTGGCGGAGCACCCATTGGCGGCGGATTGTTTATACTGTTAGGTCTTGGCGCTGCTTATGGTGGTAAGAAGCTGTACAGCAAGAGGAAGACAGCATTGGACAAAACGGCACCTGCTCAAAGACATAAAATAATATATCGTCCCTGACGGGACACCCAAATAATGACTTGCTTTTTAAAACCCTGGCGCATTAAAATAGGAATTAGCCATATAGTCATTATTAACTGCCGGAGGAGGTTTTGAAGCGATTTGCGTAAATATATTAAAGTGTATATTTGCCCAATATAATTATGCGTCCAGACCATTTTGGAAGTAGTAAACCAAAGATTTTGACAGACGAAAAAACATTAGTTAAGGCGTTAAAAAATGGAGACAAAGTTGCTTTTGAAAAAATTTTCCGCATGTATCACAAGCAACTTTATTTCTTTTGCTATTCTTTTTTGAATCAAAAAGAGGATGCGGAAAACTTAACACAGGATGTTTTTGTAAAACTCTGGGTAAACAGAGCCTCTCTTGACTGCGAAAAATCATTTTCCGGTTTTTTATTTACCATGACAAAGAACCTGACACTGAATTATATTCGCAAAACCATTCATCAACAGATTTTTGTTAGTCAATTACTAAACAATAAACCGGAAGATTGTTGCCAAACTGAAAAACAGGTGTCATTTAATGAGGCAAAAAGTATCTTAAACAACCTGATTAACCGGCTTCCCACCAAACGGAAAGAAATATTCTTACTTAGCCGTGAGAAAGGACTGTCACATAAGGAGATATCGAAACATCTGGATATTTCGGTACATACCGTAGAAAGTCAGGTGTCTAAAGCGCTGAAATTTATTCGTAACGGATTAAAGGATTTTGCCCAGACATTTCTCCTGCTATTATTTTTTATCTAACCCGGGTTTCGCAACGGAGAATCAATGTGACACCAGGAAATTTGACATGGCATAGTAACCGGTTATCTGATTAATCAGGATAAAGGGTTATTGTGAATTTTAAGGTTTACAAAAGTTTTTTACCATATTAATCATTGTTATTGTCACGTAAGGTGTATTAATAATACAGGCAAGTTGTTTATGATGAAGAAAGAAAGAAAAAGTATAAATCTGAAAAAGTTATTTAACTACGGTTATTCGGAGGAAGAGTTAAAGCAACTTCTGAGTAAATTAGGCTCCAGGGAAGAACAGGCCTTCCTCTTCGCAGAAGCAGAACACTTGTGGAAAGAGTCAGAAAAACATAAAAATCAATTTACTGCTGATCAGGAAAAGATTTTTGCACAGATTCTGGCTAAAATACAACAGGCTGAAAACACAAAAGCAACTACTTCTAAAAGAAAAATATCTTTTAGAAAAAATTATTTAAACAGGACTGTTTTCCGGAGACTTTTAAAAATTGCTGCTGTTTTTCTGGTTCCTGTTTTACTGTTTGCAGGAGGATATTTTCTCATGCATCATCCCAGGTCAAATGCGGAAGCTTACATCCGGATAGAGGTACCGCGTGGAGCAAAAAGGTTATTAGTGCTGCCTGACAGTACGAAGGTGTGGATTAATTCGGAATGTACTTTGAAATATCCTGTGCATTTTATCGGGAAAACCAGAACTGTGTATTTGGTGGGCGAAGCTTATTTTGAGGTTACCAAAGATGCAGCCCATCCTTTTATCGTTTCCACCCCCGAAATGAATGTAAGAGTATTGGGGACAGGCTTTAATGTCTCAGCTTACCCGGCAGCAAAACAGGTATCCGCTACGCTGGTACACGGTAGTATCCTGGCTTATCATGTAAATGCAAACGGCAGAATAGAGAGTAAAGTCATCTTATCTCCCGGAGAAAGAAGCGTGTTTAAAATGAAAAAGAATGTCTTTACCGTAAAAAAAGTAGATACAAGAGTTTATACCTCCTGGAAAGATGGGCGTCTGGTTTTTAAAGATACGCCACTTTCGGAAATTATGAAAAGAATAAACAGGTGGTACAATGTGGATATGACCGCCAATGACAAAACAATTGAACAATTTAATTACACTGTTAATTTCGAAAATGACTCCCTGCCTGCAGTATTAAAAGTATTGGAAGAGATGACTCCCATTAGGATTACCCTGTCCGGTTCCCGGATTTTTGTTACAAGAGACGAAAAACGGTGGAGTGATTTTATGAAGAGACGAAAATATCATAATTAAAAAACAATTAGCTATGAAGAAAGGTTCCTAAGTAAGAAAGAAATTCTGTTCGTATAAGAAAAAAGAACGGGAAATGCTGGCACATTTCCCGAACTGGTAAAAACAACGTTAATAAATTACATAAACGATACGTATGTTTATTAACAAGTATTAATTACAAATACAAAAGTATGAATAATACATCAATCTTTGGATGGCCCGGCAAGCTTCTGAAAAATAAAAATTTCCTCATTATGAAACTTACATTCATACTAGTTTTGCTGAACGTCTTAACCTTGTCAGCAAAAACATATTCGCAGGAAACACTTTTGTCTATCGACCTGAAAGATGCTTCAATCCAGCAAGTGCTTGATGATATCTCCAGTCAGAGTCAATTTACTTTTGCCTGGAGCAGTCAATTTGTTGATTTAAATAGTAAAGTGAACATTCGGGTAAAAAGAAGCACGGTTGATAATATTTTAAAAAAATTATTTAAAAATTCCGGTGTAAATTACAAAATTATAGGTAAAAAGGTTGTGCTCACCCCTGCCGGTAAGAAAATGAAAAGAGAGGCTCAGCCAAATTTAATTAAGGTATCAGGTACCGTAAAAGCAAAAGATGGCAGTACATTACCCGGAGTGAGTGTATATATCAAAGGGACTACCGGTATTGGAACCACCACTGATTTAAATGGAAAATATAGTATTCGATTACCAAAAGGATCCACGCTGGTCTTTTCATATGTCGGTTATAAAACGCAGGAATATAATTTCCCTGCAGGTTCTGCTGCTGTAATAACCAAAAATATTGTTCTGAGAGAGAATGTCCAATCCCTCAAAGAATTTGTTGTGGTGGGTTATGGTGTACAAAGGAAAAGTAATGTTACCGGAGCCATCTCTACAATCAAAGCGACAGACATCAGTAACTTACCCGTAACACGTGTTGACGAGGCTCTTGCAGGCCAGGCAGCAGGTGTTCAGGTTAATCAAACTACCGGTCAGCCGGGAGAAAGTGTGAAAGTGAGAATAAGAGGTATTGGCACCATCAACAACAACGCCCCTCTGTACATCGTTGATGGTGTCCCTACCAAAGATATTACCGGGATTCTGAGTCCGGACGATATTGAATCTATTACTATTCTCAAAGATGCAGCCTCTGCTGCAATTTATGGAGCTCGTGCCGGAAACGGGGTCGTAATTATAAAAACCAAGCAGGGGATAAGCCAGAAACCCGTGATAAGTTATAATGCATATTTTGGTATTCAAACTCATGGGCACCTCACTCCCATGGCCAACACAAATCAATATGTAGATATTTATAACCAGGCTGCCGCCGCCGATGGCAGAGCGCCCATACCAAAGAGTATTTTACCCCAATTATCCAATACCAACTGGCTAAAGTCCATTTTCAGACCGGCAATGATAACCAGTCATCAGATATCATTCTCCGGAGGCACTAAAAAATCCACTTACCTTTTAAGTATGGGTTACCTGAAACAGGAGGGCATTATTCTGAATTCGGGTTACGAAAAAGTCAACCTCAGAATAAACATTTCCAGTCACTTATCCGACAAGATTGTCATAGGAACAAATATGATACTAACCTCTTCTAATCAGAACCTTATTGGGGGTTCAGGTGACGGCTATGGTGGTAACGGCGGGAGCGTGGTCCGTTATGCATTTTTCAGGACACCGGCAACACCTGTTTATAATACCGATGGATCTTACATGGATCTGCCAAATTTTAAGGGCTATTCCAGAGCAGGGCTGAACACATGGTTTGGCGATGGGTATAATCCGGTAGGGTTGGCAAAGAAATATGACTGGACTGTTAAAAACTACCGTGCATTTGGAAATATTTTCCTGAATTGGGATATCCTGCCCGGATTAAAGTTCAGGTCAAATATTGGAGGAGATATGATAATAGCGGATGAGAAGCGGTTTAATGAAAATTGGGGAACTGATAACAGGATAAACAGTCCCAACAGCCTGAACAAAAAAATGGGAGTTGATTTCACATGGGATTGGACAAACACACTCACTTATAAAAAGGCATTTAATAAAAAAAATACACTTTCCGTTTTGACCGGTACAGAAGCCATAAAGAACACTAATCACCAACAATGGGGAAGTGACCGTGATTTTCCTGACCAGGCTTTATATCTTCGGTATCTTGGAAACGGGCTTACGCTGAACAAAGGGGCAGGTGAAACCAAAACAGGATGGTCGTTGCTTTCTGCCTTTAGCCGGGTAAATTATAATTACGACAGCCGCTTCCTGTTTGAGGCCATTGTCAGGGCAGACGGGTCTTCCAGGTTTGCACCGGGGCATCGCTGGGGGGTATTCTATGCAGGCTCTTTTGGCTGGAACATTGAGAAGGAAAGTTTCCTAAGCAACGTAAAATGGCTTAATCAGTTAAAGCTCAGGATGAGCTTCGGACAAGCCGGAAATCAGGATATCGGGCTATACAATTATCTTTCTATCATTTCTCCAGGCTACAATTATCCTACAGGCGGGGTTGTTTACAACGGCGACGTAGTATCCTCTTTAGGAAACATAAACACAACCTGGGAAACCTCAACCACATACGATATTGGTACCGACCTTGCTTTTTTTAACAACAAACTGAGCATGACCATGGATTATTATTGGAGATATACCACTAATATGCTTGTGCCGGTACCTCTTCCTCCCAGTGGCGGCAGTGCAAGTCCGCCTTTTGTTAATGCAGGTGAAGTTTTAAATCAGGGCTTTGAAGCAGAAATTTCCTGGCGCCAAAGCAAAGCAAACTTCAAATATGAAATCAGTGGCAACATTTCCGTATTAAAAAATGAAGTGTTAAAACTGGGTGGTGGCCGTCCGATAGATGCCGGAAGAGTTGACAATGGAATTTTTGCCACGCGTACTGAAGTAGGTTATCCTATAGGCTCATTTTATATGTATCAAATGGTTGGTATTTTCCAGAATGCACTGGATGTTTTTTCAAGTCCGTATCAGGGACCCGGCATTAAACCCGGGGATGTTAAGTTTAAAGATCAGAACGGAGATAATGTGATTAATGCGAAAGACAGGGTTCATGTTGGCAGCGCAATACCTAAATTACTTTATGGACTTACTTTCAATTTCTCATGGAAAAATTTCGACTTGTCACTTTTCTTCCAGGGCGTTTACGGAAATAAAATTTACATGCAAATAAATCAGGATATTGAAGGGTTTTACCGTGGCTTCAATGTTACAAAGCGGTTTTATGATCATCATTGGACGGGAGAGGGATCGACCAATAAATACCCGCGTGCATCGTGGATTGGGGCTACAAACAATAAAATTGCATCAACGCGTTTCCTTGAATCCGGAAGTTATCTCAGGGTTAAAAACCTGACTTTGGGATATAAAATTCCATTCGGGAAATCATCATGGGTTAAGAAACTCAGAGTCTATATCAGTGTTCAAAATGCACTTACCTTCACAAAATATCCGGGTCTTGATCCTGAAATGTATAACAGCAACAACCTGAAGGGCGAGAAGGTGCATAATCCCGACCTTGCTTCGGGTATCGACTGGGGAACCTATCCCGTACCCAGGATTTACACAATGGGTGTCAACTTTAATTTTTAATGATATACCAAAAATGAAACATAACCTAAAAATAGTAGTCCTGGGACTAATTGCTTTAATTACGGTCTCCGGATGCAAGAAATTTCTAAATGAAAATTTACTTGGACAGCGGTCAAACCTTCAATTTTATAAAACAGCTTCCGATGCGGAACTTGCTTTAACGGGTATTTACAACTCAATTTCATTTGCCAATTCAAACAATCGTATATGGGTTTTTGGTGATGTTGCCTCTGATGATGCTGCAAAAGGCGGAATTCCGGGTGACCAGGCAGACATAGGTCTTATTAACGATTTTAATATCACAGCCATAAACGGTAATCTGGAAGATGTGTGGAATGTTTATTATGAAGGTATCTCCAGAGCCAATTGGTTGCTCGACAATATCGGAAGTATCAACATGCCACAGAAACAAAAAGATGATATCATCGGACAAGCTAAATTTCTCAGGGCGTATTGCTATTATTGGCTGGCAAGTATTTTTGGAAATATTCCCGTACACACCTCCGTGCCTACTCCTTCTGAAATGCAAACAGCTACCACCCCGGTTAATACGGTTTTTACCGACGTAATTATTCCCGACCTTATTGATGCAACTACCAAATTGCCTAAAACAGCTGAAGCTGGCCGCGCTACAAGGTATTCGGCCTGGGGTTTACTTGCAAAATGTTATCTGTATCTGAAAAAATGGCCTGAAGCAGAGAATGCTGCAAATCAAGTCATTCAATCAGGATTTTACAGGTTGGAAAACCTTTACAGTGATAATTTTAAATTGCATACCAAGGACAACCCTGAAATTATTTTTTCTGTCCAACATCTTTCCGGGCAGGAACCATGGCTCGGGAATAGGCTGAACCAATGGTTTGCCCCCAGATCCAATAACGGTTACGGCTTTGACGTACCCACACAAAATTTTGTAGATGCTTTTGAAGTAACCAATACCGGTGTTGTTGATCCCCGACTTGATTATACGGTTGGCCGCGAAGGACATTACTGGTCTGATACAACCCGGTTTGACTCCACCTGGTCCTCTACCGGTTATATGAATAGAAAATATATCCAGCCTTTATCTGAAGTATCAAAGAAGAACAAAGCAGATGGAGAATTGAATTATCAGTTTATGAGATATTCAGAGGTGTTGTTGATGATGGCAGAAGCCCTCAACGAACAGGGAAAATCAGCAGAAGCCGTTACTTATGTTAATCAGGTGAGAAAACGCGCCAGAGATTCCTATAAATACGACTCGTCGTTACCGGGATACCCAAATATTCCGGCAGGCTTGTTGCCAGATATTAAAGATAATGGTCAGACCTCGGTAAGAGCCGCCATAAGGCATGAAAGAAGAGTTGAATTGGGATTTGAGTTTCACCGGTATTTTGATATTATCAGATATGGTGCGGCATATGCCAATAATGCCTTCAAGGATAAGCCAAACTTTAATTATGAAAAAGATAAGTTTATGCCCATTCCACAAAGTGAACTGAACACAAATTTAAAACTTCAGGCTCCCCCTAAAAACGTGGGAAACTGAAATGAATAAATGAGTTTATTATATTAATCAATTATACTTATGTTAAATTTAAATTAAATTATTATGAGAAAATCAAAAGTACTATTATTGATGTTGCTCATTCCTTTCACATTGAGCATCATACTCAGCGGATGTAAAAAGGATAACAGCAAAAGCTGTCCTACCGTTACATACACCCAACTCGACAAAGTTATTGCGGATGCACAATCCTTGTATAACAGCGCTGTTGAGGGTACAAATCCCGGACAATATGTCAGCGGTTCAAAGGCTACCTTTAAAACGGCTATCGACCTTGCGTCCAGTGTTCGTGGCACAAGTTGTGTGACACAACAACAACTGGATGCTGCAGTTGTTGCTCTTAATGCTGCAACTTCTACTTTTAAAGGTCAAAAGATTACCGACGTTGCACCAGGTGCACTTGTGGCACACTGGCTGTTTAATGGAAATGCAAAAGATGCCACCGGAAATGGTAATAATGGTACGCCTACGGCAGGTCATGCCTTTTGGGGAGCCGGTCCTGCTCCACAGCTGACTGCAGACAGATTTGGTAATGCAAATGATGCCTATCATTTTGATAAAGGCAGTGATATTGTTGTGCCTTATTCCTCTTCACTGAACCCTTCGGCAATCACCATCAGCCTTTGGGTTAAAATGGAAGAACAGCCGAACAACGATTACATTATCTCACTTGACCGCTGGAACGGATGGAAACTCAACCTTCAGTCTTCGGATTATCTGTTCTTTACCGTTAAAGCCGTTACATCAACTGGTGATACAGTCTATTATGATCGTGATAGCAATCCCACATCAATTGATTCGCTTAAGTGGACAGCGATAGCTGTTACATTTGAAAACGGAAAAATGAACTTTTATGTTAATGGTGCTTTAGTCAAAGCATGGACTAATACGCCGGGTACGCCTGTAACTGTTGATAACGTTCCTCTGTCAATCGGATCCGACCTTCCAACAGATATTTATAGCACATCTGATAAAAGCCCGTTTTACGTGAACTGGGGTGGCTATTTTAAAGGAGATATTGATGATGTCCGCCTTTATAATGTTGCGTTAACCGGAGCACAGGTTCAGGCGCTATACGCTTACGAAAAAGACAATACCATTACCAAATAATTTCTCGTACGCTAATTTTAAAAAGCCTCTGCTTTAAAAGCAGAGGCTTTTTAAAATTATTTGCCACCATACCCATGAGACAACTGTTAATTCTTGTATTTAGCCTCATCTTTAATTTGTCGTTTGCCCAACAAATTTCTATTCCCCGTGTCAGTAAGATGCCCGATATTCCTCAGCCTTTTGAAATGCGGAACTGGAAACAGGTTGCCACGCAATATGACAAGCTGGTATTTAACATGAATGTTTCGGGACAATACCTGCCATTGGCCACAGTGTTCAATAATACAACCAACTACCCCAATCATCCCGGCCTGGCCATTCAGTCATACGTGGGAACCAACAGCCTCCCCGGAAAAGAAGCTATTAATGTGATTCCGGCGGTAGTGGGAGCAACACTTGTGGGTATTGATAAGTCAGATCAGTATGGATATAACTGGCCATTGCTGTGTGAAGAGTATTTTAACAGGCGCCCCGCCGAAGATGTTTACCTCAACAGCCCTGTAGCCTCCTCGGGTCACGACTGGTGGTACGAAACCATGCCCAACGTTTTCTTTTATCAACTGAATTATTTCTACCCGCATACGGGAGATTTTGACCATCAGGTTACGACCCTCGCTGACCGATGGCTGGAGGCAGTCAAAGCCATGGGTGGTAGTACAACTCCCTGGCATAAACCTTATATGAACTATCGCGCCTTTAACCTCGCAACAATGACTCCTCTGGAAACAGGGGTAAAAGAACCGGAAGCAGCAGGAGCCATTGGCTGGATATTATACCAGGCTTTTGAAATTACCGGTGATAACAAGTATCGTATTGGCGCTGAACTGAGCCTTGATTTTTTGAGCAGTTGGGGAGAAAATCCTTCTTATGAAATTCAATTACCCTATGGCGTTTATATTGCCGCCCGTATGAATGCTGAACAAGGAACAGAATACAACATTGAGAAAATGATAAATTGGTGTTTTGACAGGGGTAATTTGCGTGGATGGGGCGTGATTACAGGGAATTGGGGAGGCAAAGATATAGATGGCCTGATAGGGGAAGTAAATACCTCTGCTCCCGATTATGTGTTCAACATGAATAGCCTGGAGCAGGTGGGAGCCCTGGTTCCTGCAGTAAGATATGATGATCGCTTTGCAACTTCCATTGCAAAATGGGTGCTTAACGTAGCCAACGCTTCGCGGTTTTACTATTCTGAATTTCTACCGGATAATATGCAGGATAACAAAGCATGGACAACAAAATATGATACTAATTCTGTCATTGCCTATGAAGCGCTTCGCGAAAAAAATACCGGACCTTACGGTACGGGAGATGCCGTAAAAGGCGGGTGGGCACATACAAACCTTGGCCTTTACGGCTCATCTCATGTGGGAATTCTAGGTGCTATTATTAAAAAAACAAATGTTGAGGGTATTCTGCAACTTGACCTTCTTGCTACTGACTACTACCATAATGCCGCTTTCCCCACTTATCTCTATTACAACCCATACGCTACAAACAGGAAAGTAGAATTAAATTTGAATAAGTCCGCTTTCGATATTTATGATGCCGTTTCAAACCAGGTAATCCTTAAAAATGTAACGGGCATAGTGCAAATTGATGTTCCTGCCAAATCTTCGGTAATGGCAGTTGTCATTCCTGCAAACAGTAAAATTGTTTATCACTTAAATCATGCAAGTGTAAACAGTGTTATCATTGATTACAACACCGGGCAAAAAGTATTAAACTATCCACCGAGGATTATTGCACTGACAGCCAAAGATTCTGTTGTTGCTGCTACAAAAACAGTAACTTTCTATTGTACGGCTAAAGACAGGGAAACTACGCAGCTTAAATATGACTGGAATGTTGACGGTAAATCTTATGAGAGTGCCGATTCGCTTGTTTGGAAAGCTCCTGCCGATACCGGCACTGTAAAGGTCATTTGTAAAGTGACGGATGCTGGCGGGTTAACAAATGCAGATACCCTGACTATCAGGGTTGTGAAGAGAATAAACTATCCGCCTGTCATTGAGAAGATAAAGGCTGATGACCGGATGCTGGCACCAGCCAGTTCAACATCAGTAACTTGTTTTGCTTCAGACCCAAACGGGGATAAAATAACTTATGCATGGAAAGCTTCCGAAGGGCAAATTGATGGAGCAGGAAAAACTATCACTTATGTAGCGCCTGCAAAAGTGGCTGATGTTTATCTGGCTTGTACGGTTGCTGATGGGGAAAGCGCAGTAACTGACAGCATTTTGATTCTTGTCAGGAACCCGGAACAGGGACAAATCGGTAAGCTGGTGGCCTATTATAAATTTAACAATAATGCTGATGACATAACAGGAAACGGACATAATGGTTTGGTAACAAATTGCACTTATGTTGACGATATGCGGAACAACGAAAAAAGGGCTATCCGGTTTAACATTTCTACAAGTAAAGTAGTGGTACCAAACGACAAAAGCCTCAATTTTCAGGATGGGTTGACTGTTAGTTTTTGGTTAAAAATAAATCGGTTTTTTGATCATGAATCTTATCTGGTTTCTCACGGCAACTGGATTACGCGCTGGAAAATATCACTAACCAACAAGCATATCCGTTTTACAGTTAATGGTAGCAATGGCGTGATTGATATTGATTCGGAAACAAAGCTGGACATTAACAAATGGTATCATGTTGTCAGTTTGTATAACGGAAAGGATTGTCTTGTTTTTATTGATGGGAAATTGGAGGGGTATAAACCGTTTGAAGGACAAATTAATAAAACAACGTATGATCTTGTTTTAGGCCAATCACTGCCTGACCAGACAGGCTTTAATTTTAATGGAATAATGGATAATCTCCGCATCTACAATTATGGTATTTCTTACAAAAAAGTGAACGAAATATACAATTCCGAGCTTTTATCTGTTGTCGAAAAACAAGCTTTAACAAACCAGCTGATTGTCTATCCAAATCCTGCAAATAATATAATTCACATACATTTTACCGACATTCCAAATCGGGAGTTTCTAATTTCAATTTATTCTTCGTCAGGCGTATTGCTCAACACAACCGCCGCTAATACCGGAAGCAAAGGTCTGATTGAAACCCCGTTTGGTATTCAAAATTTAAAATCAGGAGTCTATTGGGTAAAAGTCGGTAATAAACATAAAGAAGCCATTAAACCTTTTATTATTTCAAGATAGGATTAACAATATTTTAAAACACTTATAACCATGAAAAAATATTTATCAAACACGAGCATTTTACTGTTTCTAATCGTTCTTTTAAGTTTCGGTTGTAACAGGAACCAAACCTCCAACAATAAGTCGTGGACACTGGGGCCTTTTGTTAAAGTAGATTCGGTAAATCCGATTATGGGTGCTGTTGACAGCCTTGTGTTTATGGGGCCTGTGCACCATTTTCAAGTGAAATGGGCAGCCAAAGATGTCTTTAATCCCGCAGCTGTTGTAAGAAACGGAAA
>UOET01000374.1_pt1 | contig 13384 bp, 13 predicted proteins | sample 1989391 | NCBI WGS metagenome assembly UOET01 (sample SAMEA4712198, study PRJEB27164) | hydrothermal vent metagenome | biome: marine basaltic hydrothermal vent biome; feature: marine hydrothermal vent; material: mineral | place: Pacific Ocean | collected 2011-06-14/2011-07-23 | depth 1691 m
AAATTATTGCCTCACTTAAAGCTGCCGGCTTAATAGAAAATGCCGGAGGCAGAAAGAGCGGATATTTGTTATCGAGAAAGCCTGAGGATATTAGTGTGTATGATATCTATAAAGCTTTTGAATCGGATTTGAGAATAATTGATCGCCCCGGAAGTAACTCGACCTGTGGCAAACACCAACGTGCTGTACAAGAATTCTGGACAGGCTTAAACGAATATGTAATTAATTATCTGAAATCACAGACACTTGCCAATCTCGCTGCCAGGCAGGAGGAGGTTGACAAAAACACTGTAAATATGTTTTATATATAATCTGTTTATATATTTATGTTAAATAGGATGAAAATAGCAAATGACATTACAGAACTGATTGGCAGAACTCCATTGGTAAAGCTGAATAAAGTAATAGAAAAAGGCTCTGCACAAGTTGTTGCCAAGCTCGAGTTTTTTAATCCGGCAGGCTCTGTGAAAGACCGTATTGCCTTTTCTATGATTCAGCAGGCTGAACAAAATAACCTGCTGGATAAAGACACGGTGATTATTGAGCCCACAAGTGGTAATACAGGTATCGGACTGGCATTTATCAGTGCAGCCAAAGGCTACAAGCTGATTTTAACCATGCCCGAAGGTATGAGCCTCGAACGCAGAAAACTACTGAAAGGCTTCGGCGCCGAGTTAGTACTTACGCCGGCAGAAGAAGGGATGACAGGCGCAATTGAAAAGGCCAGGGAGTTAGCAAAACACTATAAAAAATCATTTATTCCCCAACAGTTTAACAATCCGGCTAACCCATTGATACACAGAGAGACAACTGCTGAAGAAATTTGGAATGACACCGGGGGAAAGATAGATATACTGGTAGCCAGTGTTGGTACCGGAGGTACCATCACGGGTATTGCAGAAGTTATAAAAGAGAGGAAACCCGAATTTAAAGCAATAGCAGTCGAGCCGGAAAATTCTCCTGTACTGTCGGGCGGCAAACCGGGTCCTCACCAAATACAGGGTATCGGAGCAGACTTTATTCCCGATGTCCTCAATACAAACATTCTCGATGAAGTGATAAAAGTATCGGATGATGATGCTTTTAAAACAACCAGACAATTAATCAGCCGCGAAGGGATTCTTTGTGGGATATCTTCCGGAGCTACCGCTTACGCAGCTTTGCAGGTTGCCAAACGACCGGAAAACAAAGGGAAATTAATTGTTGTGATATTTCCCGATACCGGAGAACGGTATCTGAGTACATCTCTTTTTTGATGAGTGATCTTTACACAGAACTTAAATAAAATATTTACAAACCAAATTAAAATAAACAGCATGAACTTAAAAGTCAACGGCAAAGAACAGAAAATAAACGGCTCTGAAATTACCGTAAAAGAACTTCTGGTTTTAAATAAAGTTGAAATGATTGATATGGTATCTGTTCAATTGAATGGTTCTTTTGTCAGAAAAGAAGATTTTGAAACCAGAATTGTAAAAGAAAATGATGAAGTTGAGTATCTCTATTTTATGGGAGGCGGATACTATACCGATTAATCAATAAGTCGGGAATAAAACGTCTCAATACCGGATTTATCAACTGTTTTACATAACTTTAAAATATAAACAAGACTATGGATTTTACAACAAAAATTTTACATACATCTTACAATAAAAACGATGTTCACGGTGCTTTACGGATGCCTGTTTACGATACTGCTGCATTTGAATTTCCGGATGCAGAGAGCCTTGAAGATGCTTTCTTAAACAGAAAACCCGGCCATGTATATTCCCGCTTAACGAATCCTACGGTAGAACATCTGGAGAAAATTATCAAAGAGGTAACCGACGCTTTAGGCGTGGTAAGTTTTGCGTCAGGGATGGCCGCGATATCGAATACTTTTGTTACGTTGGTACAGCCCGGAGACAATATTATCACCACAAAACATCTGTTTGGAAATACCTATTCGTTATTTCATAAAACGCTGAAGTCTTTTGGGATTGAGTTCCGGTTCGCCGACCTGACCGATTTGACAAGCGTAGAAAATGCGGTGGATGAACATACCCGTGCCATTTTTCTGGAGACCATTACCAATCCAATGTTAGAGGTTGCCGATGCAGGCGCTTTGTCGGAGATAGCGAGAAAAAATAAAATTCTTTTAATCGCTGATACGACCCTTACCCCGCTCTATCTTTTTGATGCAAAAAAACATCATGTAGATATAGAGATTATATCAAGCACTAAATATATTTCAGGCGGAGGGACATCTACCGGGGGAATAATTATTGATTACGGAACTTACGACTGGTCACATTCTCCAAAATTAAGTGATGACGCAAAGAAATTCGGCCCTTTTGCTTTTATTGCCAGACTCAGAAAAGAGATGCACAGAAATTTCGGCGCTTGTCTGTCACCTCACAACGCCTATTTACAAACTCTTGGATTAGAAACATTTGCTTTAAGAGCGGAAAAGTCTTGTGCCAGTTCTCTGGAAATTGCTGAATGGTTAGAGAAACAGCCGAAGGTCGAAAAAGTAAATTATCCGGGACTGAAAAGTTCAGAATATTATGAACTATCGCAAAAGCAGTTTGGGAAACTGGCCGGTGCAATCGTAACATTAGACCTGGCTTCAAAAAAAGAGTGTTTCCGGTTCCTCAATAATTTGAAAATTATCAAGCGGGCAACAAATTTAAACGACAACAAAACATTGGCATTACATCCGGCATCCACTATCTATTGCGAATACACACCGGAAGATCTTGTACCGCTTGGCGTTAGTGATAAAATGATACGCCTGGCCATTGGTATTGAATCGGCCAGCGACTTAATTAATGATATAGACCAGGCATTGAATAAACCAGATGAATAATGACTATGAACGAACAACAAATTGAACGATACAGCCGCCACATCATCCTGTCGAATGTAGGAGTAGAAGGACAGGAGAAAATATTGAATGGCAAAGTGCTGATTATTGGCGCCGGAGGACTTGGTTCGCCGGTAGCGCTTTACCTTGCCGCGGCAGGTGTGGGAACAATCGGAATTATTGACGGAGATGTCGTGGACAGGACAAACCTTCAGCGTCAGGTAATTCATTTTACACCGGACATTGGAAAGCCTAAAGTGATCTCTGCCAAAGAAAAAATTGAACTCATGAATCCGGACATAAAGGTGAACGCATATCAGGATTTGGTAAACGCTTCAAATATAACGGATTACATCAGTGAGTACGATTTTATTATTGATGGTACTGATAATTTTCCGACCAAGTTCCTCATTAATGATGCCTGCGTATTGGGTGGTAAGGCATTTTCTCATGGCGGAATCATACGGTTTAGCGGTCAGACGCTGACCTATACCCCCGGGAATGCATGTTACAGATGTCTGTTTCACGAACCGCCGCCAAAAGGCTCGGTTCCTTCCTGCTCGCAGGCAGGTGTGCTGGGAGCAATAGCCGGAATGCTGGGTACGATTCAGGCTGCCGAGGCGCTGAAATATCTGACCGGTGCCGGGGAACTGTTAACAAACAAGCTTTATTATTTCGACACATTAAAAAATAATTACAGAACGGTTAATGTTAAAAGGGCGGAAGACTGTCCTGTTTGCGGGAAACACCCCACGATTACGGAACTCATGGATATTGAAATGCCGGCCTGTGATTTAAAGCAATAAAAAGGAAGAATATGAAAGATAATAAAACAAAAAAGATGTCATTGATTGTCTTTAGCGGAAGCTTTGACAAGCTCGTAGCGGCATTTACACTGGCAACAGGAGCGGCGGCTGTAAACTACGAAGTGAATATTTTTTTCACCTTCTGGGGACTTAATGCCATCAAAAAGAAAGAAGGAAGGTCTTTTATCGGAAAAGGCTTTCTTGCCCGGTTTTTTAACTTCCTCCTGGGAGGACGGAAGAAAGTGCCTTTGAGCCGACTGAACTTTTGGGGAGTAAGCCCCGGGTTGATGACCTCGCTTATGAAGAAAAGGAATGTGGCTACATTAAATGAACTTTACCAGGCTGCAAAAGATTTGAAAATAAACCTCTATGCCTGTGAAATGTCGATGCATATTTTGGGGCTTACCCTCGAAGATTTTGATAAAGAGGTGAAAGAGGTACTTGGCGTACCCCGTTTTCTCGAGTACTCGGAAGGGGGAGACAGGATATTTATTTAGTGTGATTTAGAAAACGCCAATTTCTTCGTTACTCTCGTGCAGAATTTCAGTCATTTACTATAGTAAACTCCTGAATTTCTGCACTTCGAAAGCCTTGAACTTGACGTTTTCAAGTCCCACGGTAAATCGTGAATTTTTAAGAAACACTATTTAATCTTTTCGGAGATGGAATTCATAGAGGCTATCGGCCTTTCATTTTAAAACAAAAACAGAAATATTATGGCAACTTATCAATTAGATATAACAAAAGAACACTGCCCAATGACTTTTGTGAAAACAAAAGTGGAGCTATCGAAACTCAGCGGGGGCGACATACTTGAAGTAAGCTTACTAAAGGGAGAACCACTTGAGAATGTTCCTAAAAGCGCAGAGGAACAAGGACATGAAATACTTAAGGTTTCACAGATAGAAGGAGATGTTTATCAGATAATTATCAGAAAAAAATAATGGTAAATATTAAAAAACAAGTGATAGAGGCTATTGTGGCCCACGCTAAAAAAGAGGCTCCTGTGGAGGCCTGTGGTTATCTTGCCGGTAAAAGCGGTGTGATAACAAGGCATTACGAATTGACCAATGTGGACCATAGTCCCGAGCATTTTTCTTTCGATCCGGCCGAACAGTTTAATGTCGTAAAACAGGCTCGAAATGAAAATCTCGAAATCATGGCAAACTACCATAGTCATCCTGCTTCGCCTGCACGCCCGTCCCAGGAAGATATACGTCTGGCTTATGACCCCGGCATAAGCTACTTTATCGTTTCACTTGCCGGTGATCCGGAAATTAAATCATTTAAAATAAAAAACGGAGTCGTTACACAGCAGAAAATAGAAATAATTGAATAGAGCGAGACAATTTACAGTCCTGTTTTTTCAACCCGGATAATTCATCAATCTATTGAATCAGCGTATTAATCGCCAAGGGCCGGAAATTAATTTTCAGCTTAAGGATATTATACCTTTTTCTGTTCTGACTCAGAAAAACTAAAAAGTTATGTATATATTACCACTAGCATTAAAGCAAGAGATCGGGAGATATAATGACCTGATTAAAGCGTACCAGTCCAAGGAAATAGACCCGAAAGAGTTTAAAGCTTTCAGAGTCCCCATGGGTATTTACGAACAACGTAAAGACGGAACTTACATGGTGCGCGTGCGGTGTTCTGCCGGGTATATCGCTCCCGTTCAGCTGAAAAGAATTGCTGAAATTGCTCAAAAATACAGCTCTCAGCTTATTCATATTACCACAAGGCAGGAACTGCAGATACAAAATTTAGCGTTGAAAGACACTTATCCGATTTTACAGGAGCTTTATGCTATTGGCCTCGCATCACGCGGGGGTGGCGGAAACACCGTAAGGAACATAATGGCATCGGTTGACGCGGGCATATCGAAGGATGAGGTATTTGATGTTACCCCCTACAATATAGCGTTAACCAATTATCTAATTGCCCAACCTGACTCATGGACGCTGCCGAGAAAATATAAGATAACCTTCTCAGGTTCTGATAACGACAATGCTTTTGCCGCCTTTAACGACCTGGGTTTTATTGCCAGGATAAAAGAGGGGCAAAAAGGTTTTAAAGTATATATAGGCGGTTCTTTGGGGTCAAAGCCAATGGTAGGGCATGTGCTGTTTGACTTTCTCCCTGCCGAGGATATTCTGTATGTTGCCGATGCGGTAAAGGAACTGTTTTCACGATACGGAAACCGTCGTAATAAGCATAAAGCCCGCTTACGTTTTGTTTTTTACAGATTGGGTAAAGAAAAAGTTTTTGAAATATTTAAACAGATATACGATGCGCTAAAGCAGGCAAATCAATTGGCTTTAAACCTGCCATTATTACCCGAATCTTCAACAATAAACCTTCCGGTTGAAGCGCCTGTTGACAAGACCGCATTTGCTTTGTGGCAAAAAAGATATGTTACACAACAGAAACAAACCGGCTATATCAGCATACTCGTCCCCTTCGAATATGGAGATGTGAAATCCGATGTTATTAAAAACCTGGGCGAATTCTTAATTCCTTTCGGAGAAGATGTTGTCCGGTTCTCCATGAGGCAGAATATTCATCTTCGTAACATTCCCAAACAATATGCCGCTACGGTTTTTAATTTTCTTCAGAAAACAGGTGTCGATACAGCACAATCATATATACTGAACGCCCTGGTATCCTGTACAGGAGCCAATACCTGTCGGCTGGGGATATGTCTTTCCAAAGGTGCTCTGGGACGTTTACGGAAAAAACTTGCCTCTTCAGGTCTTGACCTGGATCAGTTAAAAGAGATACGTATTAATGTATCGGGCTGCCCCAACTCCTGTGGACAACAAACAAATGCCGATATCGGTTTTTATGGTAAAGTGGGACGTACTGACCGTATGTTTCCTGCCTATCATGTTGTAGCGGGAGCCGTTATCGGCAATGGCAGTCCGCAGTTGGCCGAACCTGTCGGGTCAGTGAGCGCAAGGGATATGCCTGACCTCACAATAGATATCTTACGTGGCTATCTAAATAATAAAGGCGCTAACGATTCCTTTAGCGATTATTACAAAGCCGGAGGCAGTGAAGAGATTAAAAAGCTATGTCTAAAATATAGCAATATCCCTGATTTTGAGGATGATAAAAATTATTACTTTGACTGGGGCAGCGATCAGATATTTTCTTTGGCAGGAAAAGGAGCCGGAGAATGTTCTGCCGGGCTTTTCGATATGATTGATGTGGATTACAACACGATAAGGCAGAGCCGTGATGAAATCAAAGAGGCAACGGATGATAATAATATTTCATCTTTACTGGCAAAGATCGTAACGGCTTCTTCACGAATGCTCTTAATAACAAAAGGAATTGAGCCGAAAGACAGAGCCGGAATTTTTGATGGTTTTACAGAACGGTTTATAAAAGCAGGACTGGTTTCCGAAAAATATTCTGCCATTGTCAATACCGTAAAAAATGTGGATTATACAGACCTTTCGTCTCAAAAAAATCTTGTTTTTGACCTCGCAGCAGATGTTATTGACCTTTATGAAAACATGGATGATTCTCTGCAGTTTCCCGCTGAAAAGGAGATGGAACAATCAAAGGAGGAGATAACCAATAAGGTAACGGTAAGAAAAGACCTGAGAGGTGTCGCCTGTCCCATGAATTTTGTAATGACCAAGATAGAACTGGCAAAGCTGAAATCGGACGATGTTCTTGAAGTACTACTGGACGATGGCGAACCCATCGAAAATGTACCCGGATCGGTAAAGGGAGAAGGACATAAAATATTGGTGCAGGAGCGGATAGGAAACTATTGGTCAGTCGTAGTACAAAAGAGATAACAAGCAGTTATTCCAGCATCTATGCCGGACATCTCCCGGTTAAACAGATAGAAAAAATCATTAAATCCGGATATAAAATGCAGTATTTGCCCATATCACTGAAAATTGAAGGAAAAAAAGTTCTGATAATCGGAGGGGGTAATGTAGCGCTTCATAAAATGAAACTGTTGAGGCGGTTTACCAAAGAAATAATGGTTATTGGAAAACAAGTGGATAAACGAATAAAAGATTCGGGGAGCGGATACCGGGAACAGGAATATAGCCCGTCGGTGCTGGATGACTGCGATCTTATTTATGTCTGCACCGACAACAGAGCGTTAAACCGCCAAATAAAGCAGGATGCCAACAAGAAAGGGTTGCTGGTTAACGTTGCTGATGATCCCGGTTTATCTGACTTTGTTTCGCCGGCCATATACAAAGATAAGAACATGACGGTTGCTGTTGGTTCAGATGCAAAGGATGTAAAACAGGCAATCAGTCTAAGGAACAGGATTGAAGAGATACTCGAAAATGATCAAAAAAGTCAAAATATTCAGCAGAAAAAATGATCTAACTGTAAAACAGGTGAAAGAGGTGTTGGGTTGTTTCAAAGAAATCACCTTTGAAACAGACTTTGCAGAAGCTTATAAAGATGAATTTGATAGCCGTTTGTTAGCAGATAGCAGGTCTCAACATCCTCTCATGCAGGAATTTGTCGGTGCATTATTGGGAAACAGTGCGGATATAGTCATTCATCCGGCAAAAGAGCTGCCTTATCCTTTGAATGACGAGCTGGAGGTAATTGCTTTAACGGATACTCTTGTCAGTAAAAACAGCGGCAAGCTCAAGGAAACACCTTTTGAAACTCATCCGTTACAGGGAAACCTTGTTGTAATAACAAAACGGAATAATGAACCGTTAAGAAAACTTTTCAGGAAAATCGACATCAGGAAAAATTTTGGCAAGGTTTACCTCGCAGGATTTGGCCCTGGAGATCCTGAATTAATGACTATTAAAACAGATAGAGTTCTTTCAGAGGCAGATATTATTTTTTATGATGACTTACTGGATAGCAGCTGCCTTAAAAAATATAGCGGAGAAGAAATATATGTTGGTAAGCGTAAAGGGAAACACAGCAAAAATCAGGATGAGATAAACAGGATTTTGTATGAAGCAGCGCTGAAAGGATTGAAAGTAGTACGGTTAAAGGGTGGCGATGCGATGATATTCGGCCGTGGTGGTGAAGAAATAAACTATTTGCGGCAACGGTTTATTGATGTTGAAGTAATACCCGGCGTAACATCAGCTATTGCAGCCGCTGCTGAAACCCTGATTCCTTTAACGCACAGAGGGGTTGCTTCATCCGTAGCCTTCTGCACAGGGCATCCTGAAAACAAAATCAGGATACCGGATGCCGACACCCTGGTTTATTACATGGGAGCTTCTTCTCTGAAGATTATTGCAGAAAAATTAATGCGTAACGGCTTGTCCGGCGATACTCCCACAGCAGTGATAAGAAATGCTTCATTACCTTCACAGCAGGTTTTAACAACGACTTTAAAAAAAATAGTAACGGATAACATTGTTGCGGAATCACCCTCACTGATTATAGTTGGAGATACGATTAAAGTGAATAATTATGTGGGAGAACTCCTTTAAAAAAATCAATAGTCAAAAGGTCGTTTTAGCTCATGGTCTATTTCGTTGGCAACTTTTTTCAGCTCAAAAAACTGCTGTTGGAGAATGAAAATTTCCGCTTCATCACTGGATGTTTTCATTTTTTCACGGAGCTCATTTAGATGCCTGCTAATAAGCTTTGTACGTAGTGGATTCAGTGTTGTGATGATCGTTTTCAACAGGTCATCTTCTTCCTGTTTTACATATATTTGATTTTTTTCCCAGTTTGTGCTTAACTCATATGGCGAAGCAATGATACTAATAGCCACAGAGGCAAGTTTCTCATCGGGATGATTAACAAAATAGTGCTCATCAGGAAGATTACCACCTTCCATAAAAGCCTTCACTTCGTCAACAATTTGGTTATAAACATCATTTTCAAACCGGATACCATCGTCTTCCAGATTATGCAGAATATATTGTGCTACCGATTCTTCGTGTTCTCCTTCCACTTCTTCACCCAGCTCATCCAAAATAATTTCGCGAATAGTTATTTTTTCGTTACCATAAAGCAAAATGAGCCTTATCACCTGTTTTTCGTGTTCACTGATATCGAACGGGTTGATTTCCGCCTGTTCCGAAACCTGCTGTTTGACGCCGGTTTCCCCGGCCTCTTCCCGCCCGGGTTGCTGACGCAACTCTTTACGGTATTTCTCTCTGAGCAATTTGTTTAGCTCATTCATCAGTGTTTGCTCCGGAATTTCCATGAGCGTACTACACTCCTGAATATAGACTGTCCGGTTTATGGCATCAGGAATGTGCGCTATGGTTCGTACAATCTCTTTAATAAGTGCAACCTTTGCCGCCGGATCGCCGAGAGTTTCGTCAAGAAGCAACCGGGTCTTGAATTTAATAAAATCAACAGCTTCCTTTTTAATAAAATTCTCCAGCTCGGAACCGGTGTGGCTACGCGCGTAAGAATCAGGGTCCTCCCCTTCCGGGAAAAGGACAATTTTCACATTCATACCCTGAAATAGAATCAGGTCGATACCTCGGAAAGAGGCCTTGATGCCGGCTGCATCACCATCGTACAAAATGGTAATATTCGGTGTAAACCGTTTAATAAGTTTTATCTGATCTACCGTTAGCGAAGTGCCCGAAGATGCCACTACATTTTCAATACCGGCCTGATGCAACGAGATCACATCAGTATAACCTTCTACAAGAAAGCAGTTGTCCTGTTTTACAATAGCATTGCGGGCAAAGAAAATCCCATACAGGCTCCTGCTTTTATTGTAAATATCTGACTCAGGCGAATTGACGTACTTGGCCGTAGATTTTTCCTTGGAGAGGATACGTCCGCCAAAACCAATCACCTTCCCCGTAAGGTTATGAATGGGAAACATCACCCGGCCACGAAAACGATCCATGAGCCGGTTACCTTTGTCGATGGAAAGTCCCGTTTTTACCAGAACTTCTTTGCTGTAGCCATTGGCAATAGCATGTTTTGAATAGGCATCCCATTCGTCGGATGCATAGCCCAGCTGAAATTTCTTTATGGTAGCCTCCAGAAAATTACGCTCTTTAAAATAGGTCAAACCAATGGCTTTCCCCTCTTCGCTGTTGGAAAGAGCATCCTGGAAATAATTGGAAATAAATGTATTAAGCGCAAACAGACCATCACGCTCATCTATTTGTTGTTTTTCCTCGGTGGTAAGTTCTGTCTCTTCCACTTCGATACCATACTTTTTTGCCACATACTTCAGCGCTTCCGGATAAGAGTAATGCTCATGTTCCATGATAAATTTTACCGCATTACCTGCTTTTCCGCAACCAAAACATTTGAAAATACCTTTGGCAGGCGAAACAGTAAAAGAAGGTGTCTTTTCGTTGTGAAAAGGACAAAGCCCTATATAGTTAACACCTCGTTTCCTGAGGGTTACAAAATCACCCACTACCTCATCAATACGGGCAGCATCAAAAATTTTCTGTATAGTTTCCGGTTTTATCATGGCATAAATAAGAGATGGCTAAGATAGCACAAAAAAAGAGAGGCAACCAGGACGGTTACCTCTCAAAAACCAACAATTATGAAAACCCTTTAAACAAAGCAAAAAAATTATGAAAATTTACCCTTGCTATTGTTCGATGCAAATATACAACGAATTTTCTTATTGTCAAGTAAAAAAACAAAAAAAATCTTGTTAATATTTGTTAAAGGTTCTGTTTCAATCAAATGAAGGGTTAATTTTGTCCAATGAATAAAAAACTGACAGTAATTATTATTATTTTGGTTTCTCTATCAAGCATCGGATTGCTCTCCATTCAGGTTTACTGGATAAAAAATGCGGTGCAGGTACGGCAGGCTGTCTTTAACCGGGATGTAAATATGGCTATGCAGCGGGTGGTTTTTACTATTGATAAGTTACGCTATCAGGAGTATTATTTGAATTCGAAGGAGTTTTACCGTAAAAACCTGAATGCTTTTGCTCTTTTTGATTCTCTTAACCGCGATATTGCCTCACAGTCATTAACGCTTAATAATGCCAACGACTTGAATCAGCTACTGGAGAAAAGGATGGTGTTGAGCAATCAGTATCAGCAGCTTTTTTCAAAATTCCATCAACCGGATGACCTTAATTTCTTTTCAAAAAATAAAAATCTCATCGATTCTCTCGTTGGAAACTCACTGTCGGAGAGAAATATAAAAACAAAATATGAATTTGGCATTTACAAACCCATTACCAATGCCATGATTCTGCAAAAAACAGGAAAATATCCAACCGAACTGCTCAGCAAAAGCTTTGTATATAACCTGTCGCCGCTGGGTAATAATATCCAATTTCCATTGAAGTTTCTCCTCTATTTCCCACAGGAGCACCTTTTTATATTGAAGAAACTTTATAAACTTTTGTTTGTTTCGCTCGGGCTGTTTTTTATCATTATCGGTTCATTTTCGTTTAGCATCGTGGTCATCAACCGACAAAAAAAACTCTCGGAAATGAAAAATGACCTTATTAATAATATGACCCACGAATTCAAAACGCCTATTTCCACTATTTCACTGGTGTGCGAGGCTTTGCGGGACAAGGATGTCCAGAAGTCAGATCAGGTTTACAACAGTTACGTAAGTGTAATTGATGAAGAAAACAAAAGACTCCGTACCATGGCCGAACATATCCTGCAATCGGCTACCATTGAAAGTGGCCGGCTAAGACTTCATAAAGAGATACTGGATGTGCACGAAATCCTGCAAAATGCCGTAAACGGTAAAAAAATAAATGCAGAAAGCAGAGGAGGAAAAATCACAATGGCATTAAATGCAAAAAGTAGCATGATATTTGCAGATCGTGTACATATGACCAATGTTTTTGTGAACATACTCGATAATGCTGTAAAATACAACCTCAATGCGCCAATTATCAAAGTGAGTACACGAAACCTGCAGGATGGCGTTCTTGTGGACTTTGCCGATAACGGCATTGGTATCAGTAAGGCAAACCAAAGCAAAATTTTCGATAAACTTTATCGGGTACATACCGGTAATATCCATAATTTCAAAGGTTTTGGTTTAGGACTGAGTTACGTAAAAGCTATTGTTGAACAACACAAAGGAAAAGTTACAATTGATTCGGAACTGGAGAAGGGTTCCGTTTTCCATATATATTTACCAAACGAAAATAAAGTGAGTCATGGATAAAAAAACTAATATTTTACTTGCTGAAGACGACAAAAATCTCGGCAACATTTTAAAATCATATTTGGGCGCCAAAGGATTTGAAGCTACCCTGTGTGAGAATGGGAAAATTGCTTTGGAAGCTTTTAAAAAAGGCAATTTCGATTTTGCTATTTTAGATATTATGATGCCTGTGATGGATGGATTTACACTGGCAAAAGAGATTCGGAAGTTAGATAAAAAAATCCCGCTACTGTTTTTGACAGCCAAAGTTATGCAGGAAGATAAAATTCAGGGATTTGAAATAGGCGGAGACGACTACCTGACCAAACCTTTCAGCATGGAAGAGCTGCTCCTGCGGATTCATGCTATTTTGCGGCGTGTGGAACAAGGAGGCCATAGCCATGTGGATCCTATATATAATTTCGGAAAATACATTTTCAACTATGACTACCAGGTGCTGAAAATCGGAGAGAAAGAAAACAAACTTACCTCAAAAGAAGCTGACTTGCTCAAACTTCTGTGCGACAATCTGAATGAGGTGCTGGACCGTTCGGTTGCTTTAACCAAGATATGGGGCGACGATAGTTATTTCAACGCACGTTCCATGGACGTATACATCACCAAGCTCAGGAAATTTCTAAAA
>UOET01000178.1_pt1 | contig 12861 bp, 7 predicted proteins | sample 1989391 | NCBI WGS metagenome assembly UOET01 (sample SAMEA4712198, study PRJEB27164) | hydrothermal vent metagenome | biome: marine basaltic hydrothermal vent biome; feature: marine hydrothermal vent; material: mineral | place: Pacific Ocean | collected 2011-06-14/2011-07-23 | depth 1691 m
TGTCATGCCGGTTCAATTTTTTGAAGATTTCGGTAACAGGGTCAGTGTTTTTCCTTTTTTTATCTCTTTACGCAACATGATTTGCGTCCGGTATTTTCCGTGTACAAACATCTCGGCCTGGTCGGCATAGTAAGGGCTGAAAACATTTCCCGACTGTCCGGTAGGAATAACGGAAAGGGCATGGTCGGTATTGGCAAAATCTATCAGGAAACGGAGGGCAGGCCCTGAAGTTACCGGATAAATCCCATGTTTATTATAAACAAATCCTTCCTTATCAACTACTTCGTTACTTCCGGACATAGCAAAAGGCCCCACATTAAAGAGTTTATCGAATGGCGCTTTTCGCCCTATGGGATGCACATTGGTAAGCTGATGCACCCGTCCCCATTTCCATGTTGACATATCCGTTCCCATATTATTTTTAAGCGCCACAGTGGTTTCCGAAAAAGCACGTTTAAAGATGTCGCTGCGGGTTTCGATGGCTTTGGTATTCACATTATCCCACCACACCGAGTTTTTGTCGGCGAGCAGGTGCTCAATAGAACCCCGAAACATATAGGAACCCATCAGTTTTCTGAAATCCTTTTGACCTACTTCATCCAGCATGGCATCGCGCAAAACAAAGTAAAGCAGTTGGGTATATATTACAGCACCCGTGCTGGCTGTATCATAATTCCCATCCCAATTTTGCAAAGCGGATACAATTTTAGGATCACCTTTGAAGCTGCCCAAGTTGTTCAAAATGAGCTTCACAAGGCGCAAATCTCTGTTGGAATGAACATCGAGTTGAATACTTTCCATCTCTTTAATCGTCCATTTTGGTTTTGAGAGTAACAACGCTCTTACACGGGCAGCCCGATAACCATGAAAATAATATCCCGGATAAACGATGCCATCAACGGGAGGCGGCGCATTGTTAGATGTGTTTAGAATTCCCCCGGGAGGGTTCTCAATCTGTGGGTTTTTTTCAAATGGATAGAAACCATGAATATCTGCTTTCCCACTGGTTCCATCCATAATGAGGCGCGGATTTGTACCTGCCGGATGAATGGGGATTTTCCCGGAACCCCAGATAGCAATGTTGCCATCCGTATCGCCATAAGCGACATATAATCCCACAATATCGACTAAAGAGACGCCCTTTTTAAAACTTTTCATGTCGGTGGCATTGTTCATTTGATAAAGTGCCTCCATAGAAGTGGTTTCCAAAAACATGGGTGCCCACCAAAGGCTCACCGGTACTTTTGGTTTTTCGGTAATGTTTTGTATAACCGGATTAAGCAATGGCCCGTGAATGGTATAACGAATAGTAAGAGGAACTTCTTTCCCGCCTTTTACTTTAATAATTTCATGGTCAACTGTATAGTTCAGCCATTTACCGGCATGTTTGTATTGGTCGGGATTATTGGGGTTCTGTTGTTCGGCATACAAATCCATGTTGTCAAATGGAAAAATGGTCAGCCCCCAGCCGTAATGGTTGTTGTGTCCCACCAGGGCAAACGGAATACCGGCAAGATAGTAACCGTAAAGATTAAAACCGGGATATTGGATATACGCTTCGTACCAGACTGATGGTTGCGAATATTTTATGTGTGTATCATTGGCCAGCAGCACTTTTCCCGATTTGGAATGTTCCCCGCTGACAACCCAGTTGTTGGAACCTTCCCAAATGGGAATGGGAACCAGTTTTTGTATTGTTTGTATATTTTTGAAAAGGGCGGCCAGTTGCGTGCTCTTTTGCGCATTTCCCATGTTGGCAATGGTAGCCGAATCCACATCCAGATCTTTCAAATAGGCATTACCATATTTTTCATAAATCCGATACATTAGCGGATCATCCGTTAAGGCCGACGTAAAGGTCAGCGACATATAATTCATAATACCGAAAACATCACGCACCTTAAATTTTTCCGGTTTGAAATCCATGAGCGTAAATTCGATGGGAAGCGTCCCCTTTTTAATAAAGGCATTTATCCCATCAACATAAGCCTGCACCTCATCTTTTACCGGTTTATCCGCTTCTTTCATAAAGCGTTTGGCACTGCGTTCAGCCATTTTGTTCAATGAGAGTACCCGCATGTATTTGTCGGTTTTCACGAGGTTTCTCCCCAAAATTTCTGCCAGCCGGCCTTCCACAACGCGCCTGATCATAACCATTTGGAAGAGCCGGTCCTGTGCATGTACGTAACCGAATGTAAAATAAGCATCCTTTGCATTTTGTGCATAGATGTGAGGAACTCCGTAAGCATCATATACCACGGTAGTTTTGTCTTTCAGCCCTTGCAGGTGTAGCTTTCCGGAATAGTCGGGGGCAGTACTTTTCAGCCAGAAGTAAACGGCAGCAGCCAACACGACAATCACAAGTGCTACGATGAGTAAGATCCTTTTGAAGATTTTCATTTTTTTATCTTTATTAGAGTTCTGTGTTTCAGATGTTATTGGATTTCAAATGTACACTAAAATTACGAAATGAAAAAAGTACGGGGTAGAATTTCCGGTATTTTTCATCTCACACTACCGGATGAGTTTTCATGTTTTCGTTTTTACCCGGATGGTATCCCTAACCCGGCCCATTCAACTTTCTTTAAATTAATATATATCACACTGTTACAAACTGCACCTTTTTTTCAAATAAACGAACTCTTTTCATCCTCTGAAGGCAAAAAAAGTATATGATGTGTTTGCCCGGTTATACCCGCTGTTTTTGGAAAAGTTTATCTAAGTTTGCTTTTTCATTTTTTTATGTCATAAAATCAAAATAACATGAAACGATCTATTTATATGTTGGTATTTTTTGTTTTTGTCACCCGGTTTACGCTATACGCACAGCAGCAGCAAAAAATGATGACGGCAACGGATGCCTCCTGGCTGAATCCGGCGCTGTTTCCCAAGCGGGTTCCACAACTGCAATGGATGGGGAAAACAGACAATTACATGTTTGCCAAAAAGAACGCACTCTATAAAGCAGATGCTGCCCACGGAAAAAAGGTTCTGCTTTTCGACAAAGCCACACTGAACAGCGATTTATCCAAATCAGGCATGGATACGGTAAGCCGGTTGCCACGATTTACTTTTTTTGCACCGGATCAGGCAGGCTTCTCTTTTGCTCACCGTTTTTATGTTTATGATTTTCAGAAGCACAGTGTCAAAAAAGTAAATCAGGTTCCGGATACGGCCAAAAACATTGCCTTTGAGAACAAGACTGAGCGTGTTGCTTTTACAATAAAAAATAACCTTTACATAGCCGAGAGCGGCAAAATGATACAGGTTACCCACGACAAAAATCCGGATTATGTGAACGGCCAGATTGTTTCGCGTAACGAATTTGGTATTGACAAAGGTATTTTCTGGTCGCCGGATGGTGATAAGCTGGCGTTTTATCACAAAGATCAATCGCGGGTATTCAATTATCCTCTGGTGGACATCAACCATCGTATTGCCAAAGTGAAATACATAAAATATCCTATGGCCGGCACCCCGAGTGAGTATGTCAGCCTGGGGGTTTATAATATAAAAACAGGCAAAACAGTTTTTCTAAAAACCAATCCCAAATCGGAACAATACCTCACCACCGTCACCTGGGGACCTGCCGGGAAATATATCTACACGGCTATTCTGAACCGCGGGCAAAACCACATGTGGATGAACAAATACGATGCTTCCACGGGAGCTTTGGTGAAGACCTTGTTTGAAGAAACCAACCCGAAATATGTGGAGCCACTGTTTCCGTTGTATTTCAACCCGCTCAACCCAAATGAGTTTATCTGGAACAGCCGCCGCGATGGCTGGAACCATCTTTACCTATACAACACCGACGGCAAATTGCTGAAACAGCTTACCAGGGGAAAATGGGAAGTGACGCATGTGCTGGGCTATTTTATGAAGAATAAGGTTTATTTTGTTGCCACCAAAGAGAGCCCACTGCAACAAAATCTGTATTCGGTGAACATGCGCAACGGAAAGATTATGCGGCTGAGTCCCGACCACGGAACGCACAGTGCCATGGTGAGCAAAGATGGAAGATATTTACTCGATGTTTTCAGCAGTACGGATGTTAGCCGTGTCTATAAGCTACTGAACAACAGGGGAAAAGTGATTCGTGTCATCCAGCAGGACAAAGATCCGCTGGCCGGTTACAAACTGGGAAAGATGTCCATTTTCACACTGAAATCCAAAATTGATGGTGCTCCTCTTTATTGCCGGATGATTAAGCCGGTAAATTTCGACAGCACCAAAAAATATCCGGTAATTGTATATGTTTACGGAGGCCCGCATGTACAGCTGATTACCGACAGCTGGCTTGGAGGGGCAGGGCTTATGCTAAATTATCTTGCCGAAAACGGCTACCTTATCTTCACTCTGGACAACCACGGGTCCGAAAACCGTGGGCGTGATTTCGAACAGGTTATCTTCCGACATCTCGGGACTAACGAGATAAAAGACCAAATGGTGGGCGTTAATTATCTGAAATCGTTGTCCTATGTGGACTCTGCCCGCCTTGGTGTTGATGGATGGAGTTTTGGCGGTTTTATGACCACTTCGCTGATGTTGCGTGAGCCAGGAATTTTTAAAGTAGCCGTTGCCGGTGGTCCGGTTATCGACTGGAAATATTACGAGGTGATGTACGGTGAGCGTTACATGGACACACCGCAGGAAAATCCCGAAGGATATAAAGAAGCCAGCCTGCTGAACTATGTACACAACCTGAAAGGGCATTTGCTCCTGATTCACGGAACCATGGACCCTGTGGTGATGTGGCAAAACAGCCTGCTGTTTTTGCAAAAAGCCATTCACGAAGACAAGTTGATGGATTATTTTGTTTATCCCGGACAGGAGCACGGCGTCAGGGGTAGAGACCGTTTGCAGCTGACACGAAAAATAAAATCTTATTTTGATGATTGGTTATAACCAAAAAAGAGGTTGTCCAAAAAGTTAGAAGACCCCGTCATTGCGATGAGTTTTAGGCTGCTTGTGGGTTGGCACGAAGAAGCAATCTTTTTTGAAATAAATTGTATTCCAGATAGATTGCTTCGTCAGCTTTCGCACACTGCTGCCTTATTTCCTCGCAATGACGGCCATCGTTAGTTTTTTTGGACAACCGCTTTTTAAGAATATCTGTCGGTATTATTCGGCTTTCGATTTGATAAAGTTGTAAAACAGGCGCACGCCCACGCCGGTACCACCTTCACCGCGATAGCTACCTCTTTTGTCGAGGAATGCGGGAGCAGCAATGTCAAGATGGATGTATGGATAACTGGTGAAATGCTCCAGGAATTTTCCTGCGGTGATAGCACCGGCTTCCGTCCCACCGATATTTTTCAGGTCGGCAATTTTTGATTTCAGCGATTCTTTGTACTCATCCCAAAACGGAAACTCGATAATTCGCTCATGAGTCAGTGAGCCAACACGTTTGATGTGTTCAAAGTCATCATCGGCTTTGGCTTCCATACCTACGATAGCCTGCGGGCCAATGGCATGGGCAGCAGCTCCGGTAAGTGTGGCAATGTCCACCACCAGCTCGGGGTTATACTCTTTGGCATAACTCAGGGCATCAGCAAGAATCATGCGACCTTCGGCATCAGTATTCAGCACTTCCACGGTGGTGCCGTCGTGCATGGTAATCACATCACCAGGGGTGTAAGCGTTACCATCAGGGCGATTGTCAGTAGCCGGCACCAATCCAATTACATATATCGGCAGTTTGGCTCTGGCAATAGCATACATGGCTCCGGCCACAGCAGCGCCACCAGCCATATCACATTTCATGGTATCCATAGAGCTGGTAGGTTTCAGGCTCAGCCCACCCGTATCGTAAACCACACCTTTTCCAACAAAGACAAAAGGCTTTTTATTTTTGGCATTTTTGGGTTTCCATTCAATAACCGTGAACGTGGGCGGATCAATGCTTCCGCGGTTCACTGCCAGCAGTCCGCCCATTTTCAGACTTTCCAGTTTCTTTTTGTTAAATACTTCCACCTTGGCATTGGTCATTTTACCAAGAGCCTGCATCTCTTCGGCAAATTTTGTGGCGTTAAGATAAGCTACAGGTTCGTTCACAAAATTACGGGCAACAAAAACAGCATCCGTCACAATGCGCAGCTCTTCCAGTTCTTCTTCCGTAATATCGTTATCATAAATATCCACCTGTTCCAGGGTATTGTCTTTCTTTTTATCTCTTTTCTTGTATTTGTTAAAAGAATAGTTTCCGAGCAGGAGACCTTCCGTAAAAGCCAGTACTTCTTCTTTGGCTGCATTCACGTTAAATACAACAATACGCTCAACACGCGCCTGGTTTAGTAACAGCTGAGCCTCATCGCCACGCATGCGGTATGTTTCCATCCGTATAGAACGTGTTCCTACTGACTCGCCAAAAACAATCGTTAGTGTGTTTTTGTATCGGTTGACACTCACCACGTTATGGTTACTGCGATGTTGTCTTTTTATATAATTCATTTCATCTTCGGTAAAACCGAGATTAACAAGATCTTTACCATCTTTCACCAGAAAAACGGTATCGGCAGCGGTTGGCTTTCGCAATGCCTTTTTTAGTAATGTGTTCATATTTCTATTGTTTTGGTTGATAATTACAAATTTCCAATTGATTTTTCTTTATGCTGTATCACAAGATATTCTTTAATTTTCTCCATTGCTTTATAGGTGGCTCCTGCCTGTTCTTGAACATAATCAGCAGCAATTTTCGAAGCATGCTGGTATTTCTCCGCATCATGCAAAAGCATACCAACTGTTTGGCGGAAACTTTTTTTGTCGATGATGGTAAAGCCGCCTCCATTATCCAGTAAATCGCGGGCTTCACGAAAACGTTGGTAGTTTGGACCGAAAATTACCGGAAGCCCATAAACTATCGCTTCCGGAAGGTTATGGATGCCTACACCAAAACCGCCTCCCACATAAGCCAGTTTACCGTAACGATATAGATGCGAAAGCAATCCTAATGTATTGACTATCAAAACACGCGAGTCATTAGGAATACTTTCGGAGGTTTCAGAATACAAAACAAGATTAAAATCTTTGAATTTGTTTTGGATTTCGGCAATGTGTTCTGCATCAATCTTATGCGGTGCCAGAATTATCTTCACTCCATCTTCATATTCAAGATAATCTTTTAAGATATCCTCATCGGGAGGCCAGGTACTACCACAAATGAGCAAATCAGTACCGTCGGCAAAGTTTTCAACTACAGGAAGAGAAACCGGTTCCTGCGAAATACTCAGCACACGATCGAAACGGGTATCGCCACCTACCTGATTATGAAATATATGTATGCTGTCCAGAAGCGCCGAGGAGGTTTCATCCTGCACCTGAAACCATGTTACTTTTTGCAGCTGATTTCTGAACCATTTGGCACCATAGCGAAAAAAATACTGGTTTTGACGGAAAATAGCCGAAATAAAAAAAAGCGGAATTTTATTTTTTGAAAGTTCATTTATATAATTATACCAGTATTCGTACTTAATAAATACAACCAGCTTCGGCTTGAAAATACGAATAAAGCGCCGTGCATTTTTCGGTTTATCAATGGGGAGATAGAAAATATAGTCGGCTTTCTTGTAATTTTTTCTAAGCTCGTAACCGGATGGCGAATAGAATGTTAGCAAAATTTTATAATCAGGAAAAGAATCTTTGAAAGCCTCTATAACAGGACGTCCCTGCTCAAACTCACCAAGGCTGGCACAATGAAACCAGACAATATTTTCATTTTCTCCGACGGCTTTTTCCATACGCGAAAAGCCATTTTTTCGTCCATCTATCCATTCGCGTGCCTCCCGGTTAAAAGGAGCTGCTATTCTTATTAGAAAAGAGTAACCATAGATAAAAAAATTATAAAATGCTCTCATGCCTGCCTTTATAAATCCCTCGAATTTGTATTTTTTCCTTTAATTTTGCAAATATAATAAGAATAATATTTGTTACAACGCAAAAAGATAACGCATTTTCCCTAAAATTATTTGTTTAAATTTACCTTTTTTTCGGAGATTAAATCTGCAACGGACATGAAACAGAAAAAGAGCTATCTATATGTTGTCGGCGCTTTGGTTTTCATAGCGCTTATTTGGTATTTTTCCAGACCATCAGCCACCGGAAAACAGGTGATAAAAGTGGCTGTAAAGTCGGGAAAGTTTGTCATTAGTGTTACCACCACCGGCGAATTGGAAGCACGAAGTAATGAGAAAATTCAAGGGCCTGACCCCACCAGTCTGCGTAATGCCCGTATCTGGCAATACCGTATTGAGAAGATTGTCCCTGATGGTACCGTTGTAGATTCCGGACAATGGGTAGCCAACCTGGATCGTTCAGATCTGGCAAATAAAATTAAAGATCAGGAACTGGAAGTGGAAAAGCTACATACGCAATACACGAAGACACAGCTGGATACCGCCATGACTCTGCGCGATGCCCGGGATGCACTTGTCAATTTGAAGTATTCGCTGGAAGACAAACAAATTGTAGTAGATCAATCTATTTATGAGCCGCCGGCCACCCGGAGGCAGGTGAAGCTGGAGTTGCAAAAGGCAGAACGAACTTACAGGCAAACCAAGAGCAACTACGTGCTGAGAAGCGAAAAGGCCAAAGCTGACATGAAAGAGGTGGAAGCCGGACTATACAAAGCTGTCAGGAAGTTTAATGAGCTTAAAAAACTAAGAAGTGAGTTTGTTGTGTATGCTCCCAAAGCCGGGATGGTCATTTATAAAAGAAGCTGGGACGGGAAAAAGCAGGGCGTGGGTGCACAAATATCAACATGGGATAATGTGGTGGCCATCCTGCCTGATTTGAGTGCGATGAACAGCCGGACCTATGTGAACGAAATTGACATTAGCAAAGTGAAAAAAGGCCAGAAAGCCTTAGTAAGTATGGATGCTTTTCCGAACAAGAAATTTTCGGGCGTGGTAACGGAAGTGGCTAATATGGGCCAGCAAATGAAAAATTCAAATGCCAAGGTTTTTGAAGTTATCATACAGCTTGCCGGACATGACTCGGTATTACGCCCATCCATGACCACCAAAAACCGGATTATAACGGAGATTATCGACTCAGCATTGTTTGTACCCATCGAATGTGTTCACAACAACGATTCTATCAGCTTTGTATATATGGATCACCGGAAACAACAGGTTAAAACAGGAAAAAGTAACGATGAGGATATCGTAATCCGTGCCGGATTGAAAAAAGGTGATAAAGTCTATCTGTATCAGCCCAAAGGAGCCGGATTTTGGAAATTACGTCTGCTGCCCAAAGAAAATAAGGACACGAGCCGATGAGTAAGAGAGCAAATATCCTGTTACTCATTTGAAAAAAAAAATTATTTTTGTAAAAAGTTGAGTTTCAGTTATTACATAACCTATTACTAATCTACTCTTATTATGAAAAAAATTACTTTATCCCTGCTTCTTATTTTGTTTTTTGTCGGAGCACAGGTAGAAGCACAGCAATTTGTTACATTAAAAGCCGGAAAGACCACCCAAATCAATGGAGTTTCGGTGAGTTATGTTGCCGCCATAAAGAAAACCAGAAAAGGAGAAGATTATTACCGGATAACCGTTTCCATTACCAATAATGGTAGTGATTATCAGCAGATTTTTTCTGAGGCCTCCAAAATTTTTACCAAAATAGGCCACAATGCACTGGCTCATTTTCAGTTTGTCAACGCCACAGGAAGAGGTTTTTCTGCCGTCGCCGGAAAACTATATGCGCGCCCGCTGACCATCGCGGTTCCGTATAAGACAAAGAAATGCCCACCTCCTACCGACAGCAAAGAAGACCCTTACAACCATCACATTGCAACATATTATATCGGTATGCAGTTTCCAAGAGGAGCCACTATAACACACGTTTATAGTATCCGTGTACCTGAAGGGGCAAGCCCCGTTGTGAGAGTGTTAATACAATAAGAAAAGACTACCCCAACCGTTTAAAACGACCATATTTTAAACTTACTTCATCCCGGCACGTATTGCTTTCGCGAGAATACCGTAAGCGGTGTAAACGGAGGAAAACCATAAATCAAAACAGCCTTCCGGAACGAATTTCCGGAAGGCTGTTTTTTATGGTAACAAAAGAAAGGTTCGCTACAGGAAGGTTATTATTTTTATTTTACCGGAGCAGCCGCTGCTGCTGTTGTTGCTTCCACACGGTCGGGTTGCGGAACGGCTTTATGAATGGTCATCTCGTCAATCAGGCGGGTATCGCCGGCATACTTATCAATAACAAATAAGATGTAACGAATGTCCACAACAATGGTACGCTGCAATTTGGGAATATAGGCAATGTCGCCACTCATAGCTTCCCAGTTACCGTCGAATGCCAGCCCGATCAACTCTCCTTTTCCATTGATAACCGGGCTTCCGGAGTTGCCGCCGGTTATATCATTTGTGGTCAGAAAATCAACATCCTGTTTCCCATCCTGGCCATAAGGGCCATAGTCCTTTGTTTCGTAAAGCTCTTTTAGCTTTTTAGGAACAATAAATTCGGGATTTTTAGGGTTCTCTTTTTGCATTACGCCATAGAGATGAGACTGGAACAAATAATGTACGGCATCTCTCGGATAATAGCCTTCCACTTTACCGTAACTGTATCGTAAAGTTGAGTTAGCATCAGGGTAAAAGACTTTGTCGGGTTCCATTTGCATGATTCCTTCCATAAACAGTCTTTTGCCTTCGGCTAATTTTCCGGAGGCAGCACGATAGCCCGATGAGGCAGCCATCATCTTGGCCATATAAGCTTGTGAAAGAATAAAAGCCGGGTCTTTTTTTATCTCTTTCAACGTAGGGTTAGCAAGGAAAGCTCTGGTTTTTGCTTCGGTGCTGAAATGCGATTTCGCAAATACATATCTGGCAAAGGCATCAAAGTTATTTTTAAACTTTTTTGCCATTTTATCAAGATACGCCGGATGAAGATTTTCCGGTACTTTATCAAAATACATTTTCGTCATAGCCGCAAAGACATCCCTGTCAGTGGCCATATCGTAGTCTTTGTACATCTTTTGGAGTTTACCGGTGAGGGTGGCAGCCATTTTTTTAACCCGTGCCAGTTTCCTGGCTTTCTGCTCTTTGTCTTTGGTCTCTTTGACCTGCCTGAGCATCCCTTCCAAACCGCTAAATTTCTGTGCAAAGCTCAGCAATTCGGCACCCTGAGCACCGGCAATACTGGCGTAAATCAGAGGTTCGATGGTTTTCGATTCAGCGGCAAAAGCATCAGCCATATCTTTAAAAGCTTCGCCGTATTTGGCCTGGCGTTTAGGGCTTTCGCTTACCCATTTGGCAAAAGTTTCATCAAAAGCTTTTTTCTTAGCAATGACATGTTGTTTTCTAACCCCCCTCATCTGTCCAATGAAATATTTCCAGCTGTTGGCAATCATGGCATAATTGGAAGCATATTTGAGCTGTACTGCCGGACTGGCATTCATGTGTCTTTTCCATACTTCCAGTTTTTTACCGAAAGCTTTAACCAAAGGTGGAAAATAATGTTCCATTCTGAATTCCAGTTCGGGAGCAGTCATGTAGCGGTTGGTTCTTCCCGGAAAACCCCATACCATGGCAAAATCTCCTTCTTTGATACCATCAAGTGAAATAGGCAGGTGATATTTCGGTTTCAGCGGTATGTTCTTTATGGAATAAGTTGCGGGAGAGCCATCGGGAGCCGTGTAGATGCGGAAAATGGTAAAGTCACCGGTTTGGCGAGGCCACATCCAGTTGTCGGTATCGCCACCAAATTTTCCGATAGAAGAAGGCGGTGCGCCCACCAAACGGACATCACGATAAACGATATAGACGAGCATATAATACTTGTTACCGGCAAAATATGGTTTGATAACCACGTTGTATTTACCCTTATCTGTATTGGCTTTTTTCAGCCGGCTGATGATGGGACTGACAACGGAAGCGCGTTGCTGCTCAGTCATGGTGTCAGAAAGATAAGGGACAATACTGTCGCTCACATCGGCCATACGTACCAAAATGGAAGCGGTAAGTCCTTTGTTGGGCAACTCCTCCTTTTTGCTCATTGCCCAAAAACCATTTTTCAGATAGTCGTGTTTCACAGAGCTGTGTTCCTGAACAGATTCAAAACCACAATGGTGGTTTGTGAACAGCAATCCCTGGTCGGAAACAATTTCCGATGTACAGAAAAAGCCTTGCGGGTTGGGACTGTTGGAGAGACCGGCGATGGCATCTTTCAGGCTGGAATGGTTTACACTGTAAATTTGTTCGGGGGTAAGTTTCAACCCCATACGCTGCATGGCAGCAAAATTTTGGCGCAAAAGCATGGGAATCCACATGCCCTCATGTGCTTTTAACTGGAATCCACTAAAAAACAGAACGACCACCAGTAGGTAGGAAAATTTTTTCATGATTATTTTAATTGGTAAGACATTTTTTAAAACAATACAAACCTACACAAATTGTTCCAGAAAACAGAACCACTTGTAAGGCAAACCGTTGCTTTTACCATCAAAAATACTCAGTAATCGGGAGTGTTCGTTTTTGGACGGTAGCCTATCCGAAACGAACAGCAATATTTACAGGTGGGGGCCAACCGGTTGTGTGTCTTCATGCGCTAAAAAGTCTATTGGAACAAAAGCTTCGGAAACCTGTATGCGGTCAAAATAAATCACTGCGGGGTTAGTCAATGATGAAAACTATTTTGTGTCGATTGATATGTTGTTGATACTTTGTTATGATTGGGTTGTGGTAAGTCCTTGTGGATGGTCATTTCATTAATCAAACGAGTGTCGCCGGCATATTTATCAATGATAAACAGTATGTAACGAATATCCACCACAATGGTACGTTGTAATTTGGGAATATAAGCAATGTCGCCACTCATAGCTTCCCAGTTACCGTCAAA
>UOET01000502.1_pt1 | contig 12640 bp, 9 predicted proteins | sample 1989391 | NCBI WGS metagenome assembly UOET01 (sample SAMEA4712198, study PRJEB27164) | hydrothermal vent metagenome | biome: marine basaltic hydrothermal vent biome; feature: marine hydrothermal vent; material: mineral | place: Pacific Ocean | collected 2011-06-14/2011-07-23 | depth 1691 m
GTTGCCAAAAGGCGGGACTGAGTCTCATTGTATTTGGCTTCCAATTCGTTGCGATGGGTAACATCATGAATAATGGAATAGAGCAAAGGAACACCATCTATTTCGATAGGGTTGCTGTACACTTCCACATCCCTTATTTCACCATTGGCCAGTTGGTGTCGAAACTTAAAAAGATTGCGCTTTTCAACTTTTGCCAATTCCATTTCTTTATGTACTTCTTCCTTTGAAAGCAGATTTATTCTGGTAATATTTTTCCTTTTAAGCTGTTTAACCGGCCACCCGTAGAATTGCCCGGCAGCAGGATTGGCATCCACAATATTTCCGTTTTTCGGATCAATGAGCAACATGATAACTGACCGGTTGTTAAACAAAGTTTTGTATTTTTTTTCGCTTTCCTGTATCTTCCGGTTCTTTTCGCGTTCGTTGGTCTGATCACGAAATACCAGCACTACGCCGGATATTTGCCCCTTTTCGTCGAGGACAGGGGCGCCACTGTCGGCAATAGGAATTTCCTTTCCCTGTTTAGAAATGAGCAGGGTGTGGTTAGCCAGTCCAACAACCACTCCTTCACGCAGGACTTTTTCAACAGGGGATTCAGCTGCCTCACGGCTTTCTTCGCTGATAATGCGAAAGACTTCTCCGAGAGGCCTTCCTTCAGCATCTTTCTCTCTCCAACCTGTCAGTTGCTCCGCAACAGGATTCAAAAGTGTAATTCTTCCTTCCCTGCCGGTAGCAATAACGGCATCGCCAATGCTGTAGAGGGTAGTTTTGAAAAGGTTCTCAATCAGAGGATTTTGCTTTCCTGCCAAATCAACAATTTCCTGTAAACACAAGGTAAGCTCCGCTACGGCAATGTTACCTCTCTTTTCCAGAGTACGCAGTAATTCTTCTCCTTTTTGGCCGATCTTTCCGGCGGCTTCCGCGCAGCTATTCATGATGAAACGAATTTATGGCCTCCCAGATGGAGTGTTTTGTCTTGTTTTCGGCAGGTTTCCTATGTGGAATTTTCTGCAAGCATACCCTACAAAGATACAGAAATAAGAATAGAGAAACAATATATTTTTGAAGAATACAGATACCGCAGGTTCATCTTCAGATAAGCTTTCAATTTTCCAAAGATATTTCACAAAAAGCTGATTCTTCAGAAGCGAAATCAACAAAAAAGCAAGATCACTCACGCCTCAATATCAACATATTAACAGGGATCATTAAATTAAATGAAAAAAACACTTGACAAATAACTATTTTGTATTATCTTTGCAAGTGATTACTTACTTATAAAGTATAAAACATTGAGCAAAAGCAGGAAATACAATCTTCATCAGGAAAAGTAAAATAAGAAATTATTTTTTTATTATTTTATAAAGTAAATACTCACTTACTAATATTAATGAAATAAAAAAGGAACTAAAAAATAAACACGCGGATGAAAAGAGCACCGGGATTTGTGAGAAAGAAACAGATTAAAAAAGCCACGCTGGAGATTATTTCCAATGAGGGTCAGGGAAAACTTTCGACTAAAAATCTCGCCCTCCGTGCACAATTGAGCGAAGATGTTGCTTTTCACCCTCTCTACTTAAAGAATGATATTATCCCTCTCTGTTAGCCTATTCAAGAAATTAAAGTAACCCTTAAAACTTAAAACAATGAAAAGTGTAAAACAAACAATCTTTAAAGAAGCGGTCAACCAGGTCATTTCCAACAAAATGCTGCGTGGAATGGCAGTAAAACAATTGGATAAGTATCTGTACAACAACTTAATGAGCATAGGCCGCCAGCAGCTGGAACAGGAAAAACTGGATCAGTATGCTTTTATGACCTCTATTGTAAACCAGACCAGAAGAAATCTTGACAAAGGTTTTATCAAGCCTGCTGTTATGAAAAAAATGGCGCAGGTTTTTGTGGGTGACTCTTACTCTCCCGACAGACATCAAAAACTTAGTCCGGCCAAAGAAGCTTTCAAAGAAAAGTATGGCGACTACCCGCCACAATTTCTCGTGCTTTCACCCGGCAAAGGATGTAATCTGCACTGCACAGGTTGTTATGCTTCTGCCGAATCGGCTATTGCCGAGAAACTTGATTTTGAAACCTCAAGACGGATAGTAAAAGAAGCACACGACATTTTCGGCAGCCGGTTTATGGTCATCAGCGGCGGCGAACCGTTTATGTACAAAGCTGATGGGAAAACCATTTTCGACCTGTTTGAGGAGTTTAACGATATGTTTTTTCTCGTTTACACAAATGGTACTTTGCTTACCGAAGGACTGGCCAACAAGCTCGCCGAACTTGGGAACGTTACTCCGGCCATCTCCATCGAAGGCTGGGAGGAGCAAACGGACGAAAGACGCGGAAAAGGTGTTTACCATCGTATTTTGAAAGCCATGGAAAACCTGCGTAAGGCCGGCGTTCCTTTTGGTATGTCGGTAACGACCACAAGCCACAACACGGAAATACTTTTACAGGACGATTTTTACGATTACTTTTTTAATGAACTGGGCGTTTCCTATATGTGGCAATTTCAACTCATGCCCATAGGGAGAGGAAAAGATGTTGCAGACCTTATGGTAACTCCTCAACAACGGGTGAACCTTTACAAACAATGGACTCATCTGCTCGAAGACAGGCACTTTCCCATTGCCGATTTCTGGAACTCTTCTTCTTTGTCCAGCGGATGTATTGCTTATGGCAGATGGAACGGCTATTTCTACATTGACTGGAATGGGAACATAATGCCCTGTGTATTTGTTCCTTACTATGTGGACAACGTGAAGAAACTTTTTGAGAATGGAAAAACACTGGCCGATGGCCTTCAGTCAAAAATGTTCAAAAATGGCAGGAAATGGCAAAAAGATTACGGATTTGAAAATCCGGATCACAGAGGCAATTTGATGATGCCATGTTCTATCCGCGACCACTACAAAAACTTCAAAGAGAACATTCTGACCCCGGATGCCAAAGGCGAAGACGAGGAAGCCGAAGCCGTATTGCACGATGTCGAATATGAAAAAATGTTGATCGCTTTTGATGACGAACTTCAGGAGCTTACCAACGGCATCTTTAACGAAAAATATCTAAAAAAAGAACTTACACCTGATGAAGCCTGAAAAATTTCATACGGTTGTTGTTGACGGAGGTGAGCGTATCAGGGATTTTCTCGATTTCCCTGCCACCCTTTACAAATCCGATAAAAACTGGATAAGACCGTTGGATGAAGAAATTGAAAAAGTTTTCAATCCCGAAACCAACAAACTTTTCAGACATGGAAAGGCCGTCCGCTGGGTTTTGTTGAATGAAAAACAAAAGCCGGTGGGCAGGCTGGCTGCTTTTTATGATAGAAAAAGTGCGCTGAAAAATAAACAACCTACAGGTGGAATCGGCTTTTTCGATTGTATTGACAACCAAAATGCTGCCAACATTCTTTTCGATACCGGCAAAACATGGCTGCAAAACAGGGGTATGGAAGCTATGGATGGTCCTGTAAACTTTGGCGACCGCGACAATTTTTGGGGATGTCTTGCCGAAGGATTTCAATATGAGCCGGTTTTCAACATGCCTTATAACTATCCTTATTACAATAACCTCTTTGAAAATTACGGCTTTAAAAACTACTTCAACCAATACACTTACCACATAGATGTACAGGGCGGTTCACATTCTCCCGTCATCGGGGAAAAGGCCGTTCGTTTGCATCGCGATCCGGCTTATCATTTTGAAATTCTCAGCAAAAAAAATGCATCAAGGATTGCCAATGATTTTATGGTTATTTTCAACAAAGCCTGGGCACGCTTTCCCGGTGTAAGCCGCATACGCAAAGAGCAGGCAAGGGCATTGTTCAAAACGTTGAAACCCATTATGGACAGGAGGGCAGTCATCTTCGGGTATTACCATGATGATCCTGTTGCCTTTTATGTAATGGTTCCCGATTTGAACCAAATTATCCGAAAGTTTAATGGTAAAATGAACCTGTTGAATAAACTACAGCTCATGGCTGACCTGAAAATATTTAAAAAATGTAACCGGCTTATCGGATTGATTTTTGGAGTAGTTCCCGAACATCAGGGAAAAGGGGTGGAATCTGCTATTGTTGCTCGTTTTGAAGAAGAGATTTTTAGTGGCAGAGTGAAATATACCGACCTCGAAATGAATTGGATAGGAGATTTTAATCCCGGAATGATAAAGTTCGTTGGTCAAATTGGTGGCGAAGTCCGTAAAATACATATTACTTATCGCTACCTTTTCGACAGGAACAGAAAATTTGAACGCGCCAAAAAAACATCGTAGATAAAAGCAGACAATAAATAAGCATTTAATGAAAAAGCAGGACATGGAACTCATTATGTATCATTTAGTTGAAGTGAAAACAAAAAACCAGAAAAAAGAATTCCTGACGCTTCCCGCTTTGCTGTACAAAGTGTGGGAAGAAAAAAACTGGATTGGCCCACTCTACAAGGATACAAGGAACTTTTTTAGCCCAAAGAAAAATCCACTACTTAAAGAAGGAGAATCCAACCGGTGGCTGCTTTATGATGTCAACAAACATCTTATCGGGAGAATTGCCGCTTTTTATTGGAGAAAAAGCCAGGAAGAAGAGGATGTTCCTACCGGTCATTTTGGTTTTTTTGAATGCACCGAAGACCGAAAAGGAGCTGAATATCTTTTTAAAGCAGCCTCAGAGTGGCTGTCGGCCAAAGGGATAAAAGCCATGAAGGGGCCTTTTCATTTGGGTGGTCCCGGATTTTTCACCGGAAGTCTTACCCGCGGCTTCTTCGAACCGGTTTTCGGCATGCCCTACAATTTCTCTTTCTACAATGATTTGTTTATCGAATACGGTTTCAAAGAAATTTTAAAATCTGAGACCTACAAAATTCCACTTGGCGACTCCCCCAACTGGCAGTTTATAAGTAAAAAAACCACGAATTTATACCACGATCTGCGTTACCGTATTGAGACTTATGAGCCGAAAAACTGTGAGAAGTTTTCAAAGGATTTTACCTATATTTTTAATAAAACATGGACAAGTGTTCCGGGAATGGCTCCCATGACACTCAAACGTGCTATGAACCGTTGCCGGAGGCTGCGTCCGATTTTGGTGAAAAAAACTATCCTTTTTCTCTATTTTGAGGACGAGCCCATCGCATTCTTAATTGCTGTTCCGGATATTCATCAGGTCATAAAGAAATTTAAAGGGAAATACAACCTAATCGAACTGTTATGGTTATGGCTTTTGGTAAAAGTATTCAAAAGAATAACCACGCTCAGCGGATTAATATACGGCATTGTTCCGGGTTATGAAAAGCATAATCCGGAAGCCGTTCTTCTCGATTCTTTTAAAGAATTACTAAAACTGTATAACCTTAAATTTAATGAATTGATATTAAGCAGAATAGGGGATTTTGCCCCCGGAATGAAAAAGATTACAGAACAGCTGGGCGGCGAAATTTATCATCAATATATTACTTATCAACTTTTGTTTGATGAGGTTGAAAAAAAGAAATGAGTCTCATTTCTTTTTTAAAATGAGTTATGAAAAACACAAAAAGATAATAAAATGAAAGTTTTGCTTATCAGCCCGCAAGGCTCAAACATATATGCCAAAATGAAGGTGGGACTTCCCCCGTTAGGGTTGGCTTATCTTGCAGCAGTCATACGCGAAAACGGACATTCTGTAAAAATAACAGACAGGGCCATTGAAAAAAAGGATTTTATCCCTGAAGACTTTTTACCATTCGATGTGGTTGGCATTTCTGCCGATACCCCGCGTTATCCTGAAGCACTGGAAATTGCGGCAGTAGCAAAAGAAGCAGGCAAAACAGTCATTATGGGCGGATACCATGTTACTTTTCTTGACAAAGAGGCCCTTGAGACCGGTGTAACAGACATCATCGTCCGGGGCGAAGCAGAAGAGATTATCGTGAACCTGCTCCGGGCACTTGAAAATGGAGATGACCTTCATAAGGTAAAAGGAATTTCGTTTGTGGAAAACGGAAAACTGGTTCGAACGGCTGTTGCCCTGCCCCCGAAAGACCTCGATGCCATGCCTTTTCCTGCCCGCGACCTGTTGCCCATGAGTAAATACACCAGCCTAATGGCCGGATTACCGGTTACCAACCTCATTACCAGCCGGGGCTGTCCGTTCAATTGTTATTTCTGTTCTTCCTCCCGATTTGGGGGCATCAAATGGCGTTACCGTTCGGCAAAGTCCATAGTGGATGAAATGGAAATTTTATATCACGATTACGGTTACCGCGCTTTTGCCTTTATGGATGATAATTTTACACTGAGCAAACGCCGTGTGATGGAGTTTGCCGATGAACTGGAAAAACGACACATGAACGACATCATCTGGTGGTGTTTTTCACGGGTAGATATCCTTATCCGCAACGAAGATATGGTCAAACGGATGGCAGAAGCGGGTGCCTTTCAGATATTTCTCGGACTGGAAAGCCACAACGAAGGTACATTGGATGACTATGGCAAAAATATCGGCAACAAAGAGCAAGACCAGGCCATTGCATTACTACGTAAATATGGTATTAACATTCACGGCAGTTTTATCGTCGGCGACATAAACGAAACCAAAGAAATGGCTCTGCAAACGGCCAAATGGGTACAAAAAGTCAACCCGCGCGTGGCGCAATTCTCCATTTTAACCCCTTATCCGGGAACCGCACTTTACCACGATGTGGAACGCGAAGGCCGGTTCTTGCATAAAAACTGGAAACTGTACGATGCTTTGCATGCCACCGTAAAGACCGATGGTATGACTCCCGATGAGGTGCAAAAAGTATTGATAAAAGACTACCGTATGGCCTACCTGAGCAAATACAGATTATTCCATCCCCATAAGTTTTCTCCTGAAATGAGCCTGAAGTTGAAAAATCTGCGTGCCAAACATGAAAAGATTAAAAACAGGGTAAATCCTATCAGCTTTTTTGTAACATTCTGGAGTGAAATGCAACGGACAAAACCGAAAAAACTGATGGCCAAAATGGAAAAAGAGAACAAAAAGAAACGCTCCCTGCATGTAACAGACAATGTAACAAAAGGCATCGACCTTACTGTTGGTGATAAAGAGACCAACCTTATTAATGGCATGTACATTGATGGCAATTCAAGGAAAGAAAAGCCTTCAAAAAAACAGCTCATTTAAGTAAGAAATTCTGTTGGAAAAACATTTTTATTTTTACTTTTGCAAGCAATTACTCACTTATAAAATAAGAGGGTAAAAAGGTGACATGTTTTAATAAAAAATAATCAGAAACCACAGCAATGGACATTTTAATTTTCGGCATATCTCTTGTAGCTGCTTTTATTTTTGCCTTGGGAGGTATCGGTGCAGCTATCATATTGATTCCCATAATGGTTTGGATGGGCATTCCCATTACAACGGCCAAGCCTGTCGGATTATTTTATAACACGGTCAGTTTGGCGGGGGCAAGTATTTCCAACATAAAAAATAAGCTTCTCGATTTTAAAACGGGAATTCCCATCATTATTTTTTCCTTTCTGTTTGCTGCGGTGGGAGCTTACTCGTCAAAATTTGTTTCACAAAAAATAGTCCTGCTTATTTTTATCGCTTTCCTCGTTTTTTCCGGTTTTATGTTTCTTTTTTTCAAAAAAAAGACAATGGAAAAATACCGGGAAGACCAGCCTGTTTTCAAACTTTCGCTCATTGGCATTGGTGCCGGATTTTTATCCGGGTTACTGGGCATTGGCGGCGGTGGAATTATTTCTCCCCTCATGCTGATGATGGGATTTAACCCCAAAAAGATTGCAGCCATAACGGCTTTCGTCGTACCCTTTTCGGCGTTTTCGGGATTTGTAACCTATTGGATGATGGGTGCCATAAACTGGAAACTTTTGCTGATTGTTTCTACGGGAGGTATTATCGGAGCCACTCTCGGTACCATTTTTATGCAAAAGAAACTGAATCCGAAAGTGGTGAAGAAAATACTGGCCGTTATTCTTTTGTTGATGGCTGCTAAAATGATTTTTATCATGGTTGGATAAAGTCAACCTGTTGGAATGAGACAGAAAAAAGAAAAGAGATGAAAAAGTACCGTTATTATTTGATTGTCTTGTTGTTGGTCACAGTGACATTTCCCACTTTGGCCCAAACAGCTACACGACCGACAGACAAGGTCGAGTGGCACAGCTATGTGCAGCTTTGGTCCAACACCAATTTTAACAGGAGCTATACCATGGCTCTTCGCAGATTGAAATTCTGGATGGGTTCGGGACCGGCTTTCTCAGAGCATTGGTCGTTTAAAGTACAGGCGTTGTTTACTTCGCTGGGGCACGAAAATTTTTTTTTACAGGATGTCTTCGGGCAGTATCGCAACAAATCAGGAGTTTCAAGCATACGTTTCGGACAATTTATTCCTAAATTCAGTGTGCAGCGTTTTCAGCCTGACTACCTGATTCCTTCGGTGGAAAGGGCCGCTGTAATCAATGTCGGCATCCCCGATGGCACGTTGGGAGCGAGAGATATGGGTTTTCAGTACACCCTGAAGGCAGCCCAAAAACATCTGGAAGTCAATTTTGGCGTTTTCAACGGTTACGGTATCAAAAAATACCGGTTGAATTACAGCGGTTACCTGCTTATTCAAAACCTGTCGTATGCCGTGACGGGAAAAAACACCCTGTGGAAGTTCGGCTATTCGGTGATGTACCGGAAAGCAGAGGGCTTGCAGTTTAAACATATCCTGCCCGACTCGGTGCTGTTTAACGGAAACGATTTCCGTTGTGATGTTTATGCTCTGTTTAACAGCAAACACCTGGATATTCAGGCCGAATATCTTAGCGGGTGGCTCAACGGTGAAAGATTTTACGGCTACTATGCCCTGGCTACGGTGAAAATCAATCCCAAAAATGAATTTTACCTTTCGTATGATAAATTCCAAGACCTGATTAGTACTACAGATGATGGCCCCTGGTATATAACAGGCTACAATTATCTGATAAAAAAACACGATTTAATGTTAACCTTGGACACCCGGTTTCGCAAAGAAACCGGTAGGCTTAGAAATATTATGACTTTACAATTTCAAATGTTTTTCCATTAAAAAATTTAATCTTATGATCAATCCAAAAGAGTGGCTCGAATTCGGGCAAAAATTTCACGGGCACAAATGCCCCGCCATGCCGAATGGCCTGCGGGTAGCTGCTGCTGCCATGAACAAACTGGGTGTTGAACGCACCGGCGATAGTAATCTGCATGTTATCCTTGAGTTGGGCGAACATCATTGCGCTCACTGTTTTGCCGATGGTGTACAGGTGATAACCGGATGTACCATGGGAAAAGAGAACATCGAATCCGTGCACATGGGTAAATGGGGATTGACACTTATTGACAAAAAGACAAACCGCGCAGTACGGGTTGCCCCGAAAGCCGAGTCGATGATGGCTTCCAAAAAAACAAAATTCTTTACCGAATACAGGATGAAAGGGGTTCCGCCCACTCAGGTTCCGAATGAGGTAGTGGAACCGCTTGTGGAAAAAGTCATGAATACTCCCGATGAAGAAATGTTAACTATTTCGGAAGTATTTGAGTACAAATGGGAGGAACCCAAAGGTACTTTTGCCGGTTTTGTATGTGACGAGTGTGGCGAGATGGTGGTTGAAAAATATGGTCGCATTCAAGGCGATAAGAGGTTGTGCATGACTTGTGCAAATAAATAAGTCTTTTCCGATTCCGGGAGGTTGGTCTTCCATCCTGCCGGAATCACTAAAATCCTACTGTTTCACCAAAACTCTCTATTTTTGTAAATTATTATTCCCCAAAGGAAAATGTCAATGGACAAACTAACAAAATTCACGCTGAGATTCAAATGGCCGATTATTGCCCTTTCCATTTTGCTCACAGGTTTCTTTGGCTACGAGCTGACCAAAATTCAGGTTAACCCTAACATTATCAACTCATTGCCCGCCAACGATTCTGTCGTTTCCCTTTTCAAGGACATTGGAAAACAATTTGGCGGAAACGAAATAGGTATGGTCATCATCAAATCGGACAATGTCTTTAAACCTTCCGTGCTAAAGGATGTACAGCTGGTTACAAAAACACTGACAAACCTAAAAGGAATTTCTTCGGTAACGAGCCTCACAAATATTCTCAATTTTGATGCCGTGGGAGACAATTTCGAGGTAAAGCCGCTCATCAATATGTCGCGACTTCCGAGAACACCGGAAGAGATGGATAGTTTGAAACAGCGGGTTGTATCCAATAAAATGTACCGGGGGAATCTGGTTTCGGCAGATGGGAAAGCCTGCATTATTGTCTTTAAATTTTCTGATGGCAGCAATGTGAGTGTAGTGGTAAACAGGGTAAAATCAGCCATAAAAAAGCTGCCTTTACATGAAAAAGTCTATCTCGCCGGCGGCCCGTTCATAACATCTATGATTGCCGAAATTATCTCCAAAGACCTTATTTATCTTATTCCCATTACATTCCTGGTAATTTCGGTGATACTTTATCTGAGTTTCCATTCGTTTCAGGGAGTCTTTTTGCCCATGCTTTCATCCGGCATGGCCATTATCTGGGCACTGGGCCTTATGCCCTTGATGGGGATTGATCTGTCAATGGCCTCCAATAATATTCCCATAATCCTCATGGCGATAGGAAGTGCTTACACCATCCACGTACTCAACCGTATCAACCAATGCAGGGAAAAAAATTATCAGAAAGCGATTCGCAAAGCACTGGGACATATTTTTATCCCCGTCAGCCTCGCAGCACTGACCACTATGATTGGTTTTGTCTCCTTTGTTTTTGGTGCTTACCTGAGAATGATCCGTGACTTTGGGTTGATTACAGCCATAGGTACCTTCTTTGCCGCTTTGTTGTCTCTGTTTTTCATACCGGCCATTCTGTCGGTTTTCTCCGGAAAGGTAAAAAAGAAAACGAAGAAAGAACCCGTAAAGTCTTATCTTAACGACTATGTCCTGACACCCTTAACGACACTTGTCTTCAAACATCCCAAATATATCTTTACCATCTGGATATTGCTTATCCTTATCAGTTTTACCGGTGTTTTTTCCATTCGCCGCAGTGTTGATGTGAGCGATTATTTCAAAAAGTCAAACCCTGAGCATATCGCCGAGAAAATCATGGACAATGAATTTGGCGGTACCAAACCGGTATTTTTACTGTTTACGGGAAACATGCAAAGCCCCGAAGTGCTAAAGACCATGAAAAAAGCAGAGGATTACCTGCAAAAAAGCCCTTCCATTACTTCTGCCCAATCCATAGCGGACATCATTATTAAACTCAACGGAGCACTGAGCGGGAAATACAAAATTCCTGACAGCAAAGCGGCCATCGGCCAGTTATGGTTCCTGCTGGATGGAAACGAAAGTATGTCGCAACTGGTATCGGAAAACCTGGACAAGGGAATCGTTATAGCAAAATTTAACGGAAAAGGGGATCATGCAGCCCCTGAATTCGCAAAATACATGAAACCTTTTCTGGCCAAAAACAGCAGGCCCGGATGTAAAATTCAAATGACCGGCATGCCGTTTATCAATGCCGAAATGGACCAAAGCCTGCTGAACAGCCAGATTGCCAGCCTGATTATTGCTACTATTTTTGTCATTGGCATTGTAAGCCTCATCTTGTGGTCGTTCACCAAAGGGTTGCTCGCCAGCATTCCTATTGCGGTATCAGTAGTTATTTTGTTTGGGGTCATGGGGCTTACCAATATTCCGTTGAATATGGGAACCGTGCTGGTGGCCAGCATTGCCATGGGTATCGGTATCGATTACTCTATCCATTTTATCTCCCACTTTAACGATGGGCTAAAATCGGGACTTTCCATAGAGGAGGCTATTTCGGCTACCATGAAAATGAGCGGAAAAGCCATCCTTATCAATGTCGGCTCTGTATCGGGAGGATTTCTTGTACTTGTATTCTCCAATTTGGTTCCCATGCAATACTTTGGCATTCTCGTTTCACTGAGTATGCTGAGTTCGAGCCTCGGGGCACTCACCCTGCTGCCGGTGATTTTAATCATACGAAACAGAAAAAAATTAAAAACAGCCTGAAATGAAAAAAATAAATTACGGCATCTTTCTGCTACTGACCTTTCTTATAGCCTTGCCTTCTATCCTTTGGGCACAAAATACGGATGAGATTTTACATAAAATGGATATGCAATACGCAACGATTAAAGACAAGGAAGCAGATGTTGTCATGGAAATGATTAACGACAAAACGGGAAAAGTGAAAACACGAAAAGCCGTTTTAAAACAAAAAAGGCCCTATAAAACACTTTTCCGGTTTACATATCCGCCTTCACAAGCCGGAATCGGAACACTGTCGTTGCCGGGAAACATCGTCTATTTGTACATGCCTGCTTTCGGCAAGCCGAAAAAGATCTCCAACATGGCCAACAGCGGTGCTTTTTCGCGATCTGATTTTACAACAGAAGACATGGGGCCAAAAAACTGGGCCAAAAATTATTCGGCTACCATCCTGAGTACCAACGATACGGCTTATATTTTAAGCCTTGTTCCGAAAAGTAAAAACAATAAATACGCAAAACTCGTGGTTACTGTCAATAAGCAACATTTCTTCCCGCAGAGAGTTGCCTATTACAATCGAAAAGATGAGCTCACAAAAGAAGCAGATTATCAATATGAA
>UOET01000550.1_pt1 | contig 12575 bp, 10 predicted proteins | sample 1989391 | NCBI WGS metagenome assembly UOET01 (sample SAMEA4712198, study PRJEB27164) | hydrothermal vent metagenome | biome: marine basaltic hydrothermal vent biome; feature: marine hydrothermal vent; material: mineral | place: Pacific Ocean | collected 2011-06-14/2011-07-23 | depth 1691 m
CATCAAAAAAGCCGGCGAAATTATTGAAAAGATTTTGTTTTTCATAACGGTTAAATTTTTACCATTTTAAAATTATTTGTTGAGGAATGTTGGCCACTGTTGCCGATAACAATTCCTTGTCTGACTGTTGATATGATTTTAAAAACAAACCCGCAGGTTTTGTTTGCAGCTTAACAGGTTTTCCGTTTACACGGATGGATTTCATTTCATTTTGAAAGCCGTGAAATACGAGACGTAAAACTTTGAAATGTGAAATATATTTTCCGGACGGCTTTTCCATGATAATTTTTCTGTTGATACCATCATATTGTATTTCTCGTTTATAAAAAATACCGTTTTTATAGTTGTATGTGTTTCCATCATCTTCGTAATAAATGAAGTTGCTTCCGGTCTTTCCTTGGTAAACGTGAATTTCAAGGGTGTCGCCCGGGTTTTCCCCCGTGTTTTGAATTAGCTTTTGAATCGGAATAATGGCACCGGCTTTCACAAAAACGGGAAGTTTATCCAACGGACTTGGGGTTAGCGTCTCTCTACTGCCGTTAAATATACTGTCATCATAAAAGGAATACCATTTCCCTTTGGGCAAATAAGCGTCCACAGCCATTTGCCTGCTTGTTGCCGGAATAATAAGGAGTGCCGGGCCAAACATATATTGGTTATCGAACCTTTTGTCGTAGATTTTCGGATCGGAAGCATAATCAATGCTCAAACTTCGTTGCACAGGCATTCCCGTTTGTGAGGCTTCGTAAAAGGCAGCATAAATGTAGGGTAACAAATGATAACGAAGCCGGATAAAACGTGTTGCGAGAGCTTGTGTGGCTACGCCGTAAGACCAGGGCTCCGAACGTTTGGTAAAAATAGCAGAATGTACTCTGAAGAAAGGGGCAAAGGTACCGATACTTACCCAGCGGGCATACAATGCCGGTGTGGCGTCACCATTAAAACCTCCCACATCATATCCTGCAAAAGGTACCCCCGACAGTCCAAAGCTGCTTACCATCCTTATTCCCAGCAACATGTGTTCGTCTGTTGCCTGGTTGTCTCCTGTCCAAATGGCTGTATATCGCTGCAACCCGGCATAACCGGCTCTTGTCAGCACCAGTGGTCTCCGGTTTTGCATGAGCTTTCTGGCACCTTCGTAAGTGGCGCGGGCCATTTCCAGGCCATAAACGTTTTTTCCCCTCATGTAGGAAGCTCCTTTCCCTTCCCAATCCATTTGGAGTATGGGAGGCACCTCTCTTCCCCAGACGGAAAATTCGTTCATGTCGTTCCAAAACCCGCTTACGCCCGTATTTACCATCCCCGCAAACTGCCGGCCCCACCATGTACGGACTTTGGGATTGGTAAAGTCAGGAAAATTACACCAGCCCGGCCATACCTGACCGCTGTAATCTGTTCCATCGGGGTATTTTAGGAAATAGTTATGCTTTTTCCCCTCTTCATAAACACTGTAACCTTTTTCAACCTTTATCCCCGGATCGACAATTACAACCGTGTGTATTCCCATATTTTTCAAATTGCCGATAAGCTTTTTCGGATGGGGGAAAGCCGTTGGATTCCATGTAAAGACTTTATAGGCATTCATGTAACCAATGTCGAGGTAAAGTACGTCCAGTGGTATTTTTTTATCCCGGAAAGCAGTTGCTATTTCCATCACCTCTTTGTCTGGGGTATAGCTCCATCGCGATTGCTGAAAGCCCAATCCCCATATTGGCGGCATCTTTATCCGGCCAGTCAGAAAACTGTATTCTTTCAGGATGCCGGCCGGTGTGTGATGATAGAAAAAATAGTAATCTACCCGGTCATCTTTTACCGAGAAGTAACTAAAACGGTTGTTTCCTGCCCCAAAATTAAACGTACTTTTCGTGGTGTTATCCACAAAAATACCGTACTGGAGTCCGTTGTGCCTTCCCATATAAAACGGAATGGTGGAATAGAGTGGATCGTCCCAGTTTTCGTAATGGGGATTGTCGGTATTCCAGTTGGTATAAGCCGAACCGCGCCTGTTGAGAGGGCCTGTTTTCTCGCCAAGACCCACAAATGTCTCCTGTGGATACAGATGTTTGAAAATAAAAGTCTGATGGTTCAGCCAAAACGTTCCTGTTTTGCCTTCCCGGCTAATAACTTTGCCGTTCGGGTTTTGAAAAGTAAACCGCAAGGGAAACTTATTGATTTTCAGTGTTAGGGAATCTGTTTTAATCCGGAATTCCTTGTTGCTTTCGGTGAAAGAGAATTTTGTCTTTTTTGGGGTTGCTATCACCGCATAGGAAGGCAACTCTTTTTCCTGACTTTCCCATACGGAAATTTTAAAAAGAGTAGGGGAGAATATGACAACTCTTGCTGAGCCATGAGTTGTCTGAAACGTAAAACTCTGTGAAACTTTATTATAAGTTGTATAATTTCCCAAACTTCTGCCTTCATGCTGTTGTGCCATGGCCGGCTGAAACATAAAAGGGAAAAAGAAAATCAAAAGTATTTTTCTCATTATCGAATATCTTTTAGAAAAAAAAGCAGTGCAAATATAAACAAAGTGGCGTAAGAAGATGAATGCTTTTGATGTACCACAATTTTTTTAATTGCAAATCGTTTCCAATAATGTTTTTACATTTGTATTTTTAGAACCTTTCATGGCAGCAATCAATATTCAAAATATTTCAAAGTTTTACGGAGACCAAAAAGTTCTGGATAATGTCTGTCTTGAGGTTGACAAAGGTCAGGTTGTCGGCCTGCTTGGCCCCAATGGTGCGGGCAAATCAACACTGATGAAAATTCTCACCTCTTTTATCCCGCCTTATGCAGGACAGGCTCATATTCTGGGACTGGATGTGCAAACCGAAGCATTGAAAATCAGGAATCTTATAGGCTATTTACCGGAAAATAATCCGTTGTATCCTGAAATGTATGTGCGAGAGTACCTTGGTTTTGTGTTGAAAATGTATGCTACCGGTTTCTCCGTTAAAAAACAGGTGGATGAAGTGATTGAGCTGACCGGCCTGGAACCGGAACAGCATAAAATAATCGGGGCTTTGTCAAAAGGCTACCGGCAACGGGTGGGGCTGGCACAGGCGCTGATTCACGATCCTCCGGTGCTGATTCTGGATGAGCCTACAACCGGCTTGGATCCCAATCAGCTGACCGGTATTCGGGCGGTAATTTCCGAATTGGCAAAGGAGAAAGCCATTTTACTTTCTACCCACATTATGCAGGAGGTGGAAGCTGTTTGTGACCGGGTGGTGATTATCCACAAAGGTAAGGTGGTGGCAGATGATGTGGTGGAACTAATTTCGCAAAAAGCAGTTTCTGCCAATAGCTATCATCTTGAGCTGAAAGAAAAAGTCCCTGTAGAAATTTTTAGAAAAATTCCCGGAGTTGCTTTTGCAGAAACTTTGTCGGAAACAGAGTGGATACTACATTCTGATACAGAAACAGATATTCGTGAAAGTATTTTCAAATTTGCCGTTGCCGATGGGTTAAACATCCTTTCTCTTTCAAAAAGTAAGGAAAAAATGGAAGACGTTTTTCAGCAGCTTACAAGAGATACAACCTTAACAAATGACAATTGAAAAAAAGTAATTTTGAGAAAAGTTCGTTATTAAACAGGTTTTTGTATTTTTGCAACACGTTCATAGAACGAAATTATATTTGGGTGGAAGGATTTGATTGATTGCAACCACGATAAAAAAATGCTAAACCAATTTTTTACCTGCCGTCAATCATTCCACTCCACTGTTTTGATGTTTAATTAAAAAAAATAAAAATATGTCTTATTATTTTACCTCGGAATCTGTTTCCGAAGGACATCCCGATAAGGTAGCCGATCAGATTTCGGACGCCGTTCTGGACGAAATGCTACGCCAGGATCCCGAATCAAAAGTAGCCTGCGAAACTATGGTAAGCACCGGACTGGTAGTTATAGCCGGTGAGGTGAAAACCAAAGCCTGGATTGATTTACAGCAGGTTGCGCGGAATACTATCGAAAGAATCGGATATACTAAAGCCGAATATCAGTTTGACAGCAAGTCGTGTGCTGTGATTTCTGCCGTTCATGAGCAGTCACCTGATATTAACCAGGGCGTGGAACGTGCAACGGAAGAGGAGCAGGGTGCCGGCGATCAGGGTATGATGTTCGGTTATGCCACTACCGAAACTGAAACACTTATGCCTCTGACTTCCGAAATTGCCCATGAGTTGTTGTGGGAGTTGGCTGCCATTCGTCGCGAAGGGGAGGTGATGACTTATCTGCGTCCTGATTCGAAATCGCAGGTAACATTAGAATATAGCGACAATGGAAAGCCCGTCAAGATTGATACTCTGCTTATTTCTACTCAACATGATGATTTTGATGAAGAAAAAGCTATGCAGCAGAAAATTGCCGAAGATGTGGAGAAATATCTGATACCAAGAATTAAAAATAAGTTTCCCGAATACCTTTTCAATGATTTCCGGCTTCTCGTTAATCCCACAGGGAAATTTGTAATTGGCGGCCCTCACGGCGATACCGGGCTTACCGGGAGAAAAATTATTGTGGATACGTATGGTGGTCATGGCGCACACGGCGGTGGCGCTTTCTCCGGAAAAGACTCTTCAAAAGTGGATCGCTCCGGAGCTTATGCTGCCCGTCACATGGCCAAAAATATGGTGGCAGCCGGCGTGGCTGAACAAATTCTGGTGCAGGTGGCCTATGCCATTGGTGTGAGCAAACCGGTTGGCTTCTACGTGAATACTTACGGGACAGCCAAAGTGAAAGATGAAAACGGTAATATTATGAACGACAGTCAGATTGCTCGTATTGCCGAGACAATTTTTGATTTGCGCCCATTTGCCATCGTGAAACGTTTTGAACTGAAAAATCCTGTTTTTGAAAAAACGGCTTCTTACGGTCATTTCGGACGGGATGTGGTAACGGAAGAGCTGGAAGTTTTTTATGAAGATGAAACCACAATTTTCAAAGAAAAACGTAATGGACAAAAAATTTACGCCAAGCTTGTGAAATTTTTTGCCTGGGAAGAGCTTGACTATGTGGACAAGGTGAAAGCAGCATTTAAGCTTTCTTAAAGTCAGACATAATAACCTGAATTCGACGTAAGACCTGCTTACGCTGAATTCAGGTTAAAAGATATAGGATTCTAAAAAATATTTTACCTTTGGTAAAGAATTGTGGCAGTGGTTCCTATTAAAGGTGTAAATTTGCATTTCCTTGATTGGTATGAAAAGAATAGAAAAGATTACAAATTTTTAATATAATAATTATGAAGACTGCAATGAATAAACGCATCATTACAATAATCGTTATTATTGCCATAGGTGGTATTGGAGGCTTTTATTTTTTAACGAATAAAAGTGAAGTTAAAACAACTACCAGTCAAGATCTGGCGATGCGCGGTGTAAAGATGACAATATACAAGTCTCCAAACTGTGGTTGCTGTGACGGATATGCTGATGAAATGAAAAGACAGGGATTTGATGTAACGGTTGTTCCGGAGTATGATATGAGAGCAATAAAAGAAAAATTCGGAGTTCCGGCAGGCAAACAAAGTTGTCATACTGCAATTGTTGGCAACTACTTTATTGAGGGGCATGTACCTGTGGAGGCTGTCAAAAAACTACTGAAAGAAAAGCCGGCAATTGATGGGATAGGATTACCAGGAATGCCAACGGGAACTCCCGGGATGCCCGGTCAGAAACTTGCTCCTTATAAGGTTTACCAATCTGTAAAAGGGAAAACATCAAGTTTTATGACAATTTAGTCAAAAAGTATTTCTCAAGGCTTCTTCATTCGTAGTCGGGACGGCTGAACCTCTGCTCGTGTATCGTTGGAGGAGCTTATATTTTTATCACCATCTTCCCTATATTTTTACCCTCAAAGAGGTCTAAAAATGCTCTGGGAATATTTTCAAAACCTTCCATAATCGTTTCTTTTGAAACCAGTTTTCCGGCTGATAACCACTCTGACAGTTGTTTTACGGCTTTGGGAAATTTCTTTGTGTAATTGTTCACGATAAAGCCCTGCATTAAAGCACTGTTTTTTACTAAAAAGGGCTCAATTCGTATTCCTGTTGGCATGGATAGTTCATTGTACAGGGAGATGGCTCCGCAAACAACGATTCTTGCATAATTATTAATATTGAAAAGGACTCCGTCAGAAATAGTTCCCCCGACATTGTCGAAATAGACATCAACACCTGCGGGGCAGGCCGCGGCAATAGCCTTCCTCATGTTATTGGTGGTGTTATAATTAATGGCATCATCAAAGCCAAAGTCGAACTTTAACATCTCAACTTTTTTATCAGTACCAGCTATGCCCACCACGCGGCATCCCAGTATTTTGCCCATTTGTCCGGCTACGCTACCCACGGCTCCTGCGGCACCTGATACAACAAGCGTCTCTCCCTTTTTCGGTACGCCAATATCTGTTAATCCGAAATAGGCGGTTAGTCCGGTTAGCCCTAAGACGCCCAAGTAAGCTGATAACGGGGCTTTGGTATTATCCACTTTCATCAACCCCCTGCCATCCGACTTCTGGAATTCTTTCCATTCTAACAAGCCTGTCACAAAATCGCCTTTTATGAATCCTGTGTGATTTGAAGCAACAACTTCAGCAATTATTCCGGAACTTATTGGCTTGTTTAACTGAAAAGGAGCGATGTAAGATTTCGTATCGTTCATTCTTCCTCTCAGGTAGGGATCCACTGAAACATAAACTGTTTTTAGAAGAAGTTCCCCTTTGGATATTCGAGGGACATCTTCCAATACAAATTTGAAATTGCTTAATTGAGGTTTTCCTTTGGGGCGATTGTTCAATAGAATGGTCTTGTTCATTTTTTCTTTTATTGACGTTGACAATTTAAACCTGAGTTGTCCAGGATACTCAATATTGTCAATCAGAAATTACCAGATATTATTTTTTTCATCAACGCTCATCCAACAAGTACAGCTATTTTTCCTTTTCCGGAATAAACCCCATGGCCCTTTCCGTCATGGCCGTAATGGTGAGTGATGGATTGACCCCCGGGTTGGCCGAGATAGCCGAGCCATCACATACGTACATGTTTTCATAGCCGAAAACCTTGTGCTGCCGGTCAATAACACCGTTCTCAGGTGAATCGCCAATAACGGCGCCACCTAGGATATGTGCTGTGGTGGGGATACCGAAAAGCGCTTCGGTGGTCATCACGAACGGTTTCCCTTTAATAATTCTTGCAGTTCTGTCGGCCAGTTCTTTGGCTCTCGGGATGAACGATGTCGGCGCTTTTCCGGTGGAGACTGTGGAATTCAGATTGAACCATCCCCGTTTGAAACGTAACGTGCTATCGAGGTGCTGCATAAACAGCAGGATGACCGATTCTTCGGCAAAATTTTTGGAGAAATAAATCCGCAACCATGAAACCGGTTGGCGAACCAAATGCCCCAGTAGTTTCCCAATTCTTATACCTGCACTCTTGCCGAAAGTCAGCGGGACACCCATGAGTTTGAAAAATCCTGACCCCGAACCGTAGCGTACCGGTTCCACATGTGAGTCTTCATCGGGCGGAAAGATGGAACCTATGGCCACACCTTTGGAAAAATCTTTTTCCCTTTTGGGCGAATGAACCAAAATTAAACTTTCGTTGTTGGTGCGAATGTCATCGCCTACCTTGTTGCTAAGGTGGGAAAGGCTTTTCTTTTTCATATCCAGCAAAAGACGAACTGTTCCCAGTACGCCACCGGCAAAAATCACATTTTTGGCTTTTACCTGCCTTTTTCTGCTGAAGAGTACGCCTGTGGATTTTTTACAGGTAATCAGATAGCCATTCGAACCATCTTTTGTACCGGCCGGCAACACATCCACCACTCTATGTTCGGCCAGCACTTCGGTACCCTTTTTCATGGCGAGGTAAAGGTAATTTTTGTCCAGTGTGTTTTTGGCATTAAAGCGGCAACCCGTCATACACCCACCGCAGTGCCGGCAGCCTTCACGTTTGGGGCCTTTTCCGTTAAAAAAAGGGTCGGGAACTACGACTTCCGGCTCGCCAAAGAAAACGGCTACATCTGTCGCTTCAAATTTTTTGCCATGTCCCATTTCCGCAGCCACTTGTTTCAAAGCCAGGTCAGCATCAAAAAGTTTGGGATTACGGGCAGCGCCCAGCATCTTTTCTGCAGTTTGGTAGTAGGGTTCCAGCTCCTTTTGCCAGTCGGTAAGCCCTGCCCAACTACCGGTTTGAAAAAAGGCTGTTTCTGGTCGTGGTAAAGTATTGGCATATACCAGCGAACCGCCACCCACGCCCACACCACTCAGGATGCCCACATGCCGCAGGAAGGTCATTTTAAAAAAGCCGAAAAACCGGAAAGCCGGCAGCCACATCCATTTATGCAGGTGCCAGTTGTTTTCCGGGAAGTCTTCCGGTTTCCACCATTTCCCTTTTTCTATCACCAACACTTTGTATCCTTTTTCGCTCAGGCGCAATGCCGAAACCGAGCCGCCAAAGCCTGAACCAATGATGACGTAATCGTACGTTTCCTGAATTTTCTGTTGCATGGGATTGTTTTTGCCGTAAAGTTAGTAAAGTATTGTGAAAAAGAGACATCGGGTTTGAAGAATAATATTATAATCTTCAGGCGAGGATGCCTAAAACGGTGCAGGGGCCGGCGCGCATTTTTGTAATCTTATCTTTATTACAAATGAATATACGAGAAGGTTACCCGTACTGGCGCGCGTTTTTAACGCGTGTCATGTTTTCAATCAATCTTCTCAATTTTCAATAATCCGGTTTCGCCAATATAATCAACGGCAGAACTATAACAATAATCTTCTGCACGAAACACGATACCTTGTTCAACCGGATTGTTATGTAAATAATCCAATCTTTGATCCAACATTTTATTTGTGTCCAGCTCCACCGGATGATTACCATCTTGCCATACCTTGTATTTTTTTATTCTTTTTATGTGGGTGCCGGCAATCTTAAATTCCTTTAACAGCCATGGTCTCCTGCTTTCATTTATGCTGTTTATTTCTTGAATAATTGCTTTCGATGCGAACTTTTTAAAATCTCGTATTATACCGGAAAGCGTTTCATCTCCTTGTTTACTCACGATTAAATGTAAATGACTCGGCATAATACACCATGCGTGGATAACCAATCCTTTTTTCTGTTGGCAAAATTTCAATGCATCTAATACCAGTTCGCAATACTCTTTTCTTGTAAACAAATCAATCCATTCTACAATGGTTGGCGTTATAAAATAGATTCCACCTTCATTATGAAACTTGTATTTTTCGGACATACACCAAAAGTAAAAATATTGCTACATTAAAATGGCTGTCTGTAAGTTTTATTTTTCTATTGGGATTTTTGATGTTATTGAAGGTGGCACGCGTTGCAAACGCGCGCCAGAGTTCTTAAATATCAAAATCTTCCACTATTTTCATTTCAATGGACGGGTAAATTTGCCCCACAAGTGGCGGCATGGAGTTGTAAACCCAGTCGATGTCCACGATGCCGAGTTTTACGGCCTGCTGTCTTTTATAACCCGCGAATTTTCCACGGACCAGTACATCCTGCATGGCAAGTGTCAGCCCGAAAACAGCCACATCGGTGCCTGCTTTTATGGAAAGCAGTTCATCGGTGTAAGTGCCGGGATGAAAGACCAGCCGGTGGCTGTCGGCAGCCTGACATTGCAGAAGCGGAATAATGACCGGAAAGCCGTCTTCCGCCACATACGACAAAAATTTCAGTGTGTCGAGTTTGTTCAGCAACTTTACCGTCCATTCGTTCATTACTTCCTCTTCGTCATTGGTTTTGGTGGCAGCTTTGGAAAATTTGGTCAGCAGTGCCGACAACACAATCCCGGCCAATGGCAAAGAAGCTTTTTCAGTGGTTTCCACCAAATCCATGTAGTGAATGGTGTGCAGTCCGAAATAGGAATTGTAACGCCACATGGGCAGTTTGTTGAAATAAATGTATTCGGAGCCTTCCTTTTTGGATTCTCGCCAAAGGGTTTTGCCGCGCCACAGGTTTTTGTCCAGCGTCATAATAAGGAAACCGGTTTTGGGATTTTTCAGTACATTTTCTTTGCTTTTTCCTTCCGTAAACTGCCCCCACACGACCTCTTCATGTCCGTTGGCCTGTATGGTGGTAATCAGTGTGATGTGCGGAAGTCCGGCTTCATTGACGGTGGCCAGCAATCCGACTTTGCTTTCCGGTTTAAAAGCTTCGATATCTTCGGTGCTGAATTGTTTTTTTGTTTTCATAGGTTTGAAGTTTATTATTCTATTGATAACCTGTGTTTTATGTTTTGTCATGATTTTTGCTTTTAGGGCAAAAATCCCGCCAAAACGGATTGAGTTTCTTTCTATCCCCCGGGTTGAAACCCGGGGTTACAACCTATCGCTCCTAACGGAGCTGAATAATCATGCTCGTGTGTGTTGAACTTGTTCGTCATGGATGTTTCATCATTCGGATGAGTAAAAATTATTTTGTCATGGAACATCATCGTTTTCCGGTTAATCTTCGTCCGGCAGGCCTGTAATGCGACAGTAGTCCACCGGGAGGGGTTCATTTTCTTTTTTTGAAATGATCTTTTCTTTTGTTTTTGCCGAACCTGTCCACAAAACCCTTTCGCCGCCTACGCCTGAGTTTCTGGCGATTTCCGTCAGATAATCCAGTTTTTCTGCTTCGAAAAGATCATATTTCTCAAAAACCCAGCGTGTTCCCAGCCGTAAATATTTATCGTTGCACAAATTGTTAAAAGCGCAGAGCTCCCAACGGTCGGGATGAAGGTTGTTTTCAGCAATGAATTTGCCGATTCCGGTAATATTTTCTTCCGTGTCGGTAGTATTGGGAATAACCGGTGTCCGTATCCACAGTTCCTTTGGCGACCCGTTGATTTTCATCCATTCCCAAATAGTCAGCAGGTTGTTCAGGATTTTTTCATTTGGGCTTCCGGTGAATGTTTTGTGTTTTTTGCTGTCGATTTCTTTAATGTCGTAAAGCAACAGGTCGGTGTACGGCAAAACCTTTTCATATGCCACAGGGAGCGCCATCCCGCAGGTATCCAGCGCTGTATGAATGCCGTTTTCTTTCATCTTTTTCAAGAATGCTGCCACGAAATCAGCTTGCATGGCAGGTTCTCCTCCCGAAACGGTGATGCCGCCACCGGATTTCTCAAAATAGGCTTTGTCTTTTAATACTTCCCGGACAACTTCCTCGATGGTAACTTCTTGTCCCATAATTTCCAGTGCGCCTGTAGGACACTCTTCCACACAAATTCCACAGGCTTCGCAAATGTTTCTGTCAATAACAATTTGATTGTCAACAGATGACAAGGCATTATTTGGACAGGCCGCCACACAAAGCTGACCGCCGATACAATTGGAAGAAAGCCATTGCAGTTGTGGTTTGGGCGAAATGCTCTCCGGATTATGACACCATGAACAATGCAACGAACAGCCTTTCAGGAAAACGGTGGTACGGATGCCCGGTCCGTCTTCGGTGGACATGCGCTGAATTTCCAGCAAACGGGCTTTTATAATGTTTTCCTCAGCCATAGTGAATTTAGAATTTTTCGTGACTAATCCGCGCGATGATTTCATCCTGCAACTCCCTGCCAATGGAAGTGAAATAGGCATTATAACCTGTAACCCGCACCAGCAGATGGCGGTAGTTCTGTGGATGTCTCTGGGCATCGCGCAGCATGTCGGGATCAAGGATGTTTATCTGCAATGCTGTCCCGCCATTCTCCACATATCCTTTCAAAAAGGCTTTGAATTTTTCTTTGTGTTCCGCGTCTCTGATAAAAGCCGGATTAAAGGTAATGGTGTGGCTGGCACCGTTGGAAACAAGGTTCACAAAATCTTCATAGTCGCCATTGTTTGTCCTCCCGCCAAGGACTTTCCCTACCGAATTGGTGTTGGAAGTGGGTCCGTTGATGTCGGTGCCGTTGGTCGGGCAAATAGCATTAGACAGAAACTGTCCTTTTTCACGACCATCGGCGCTGGCAGCCATTATATAGCCATCGCCTACCCAGTAGTTCCAGCTCAGCATGCCGGGACGAAACTGCCTTTGTGTGGATTTTGTTTTATATTTCCAAACCTCATTCGTCCATGTCTCCATCACAAACTTACCCATGGCATCGGCTTCATCATTGTCGCGGCCGTATTTCGGTGTTTTGTATTTGGCTCTTGCCTGCAATACCTCAAAACCTTTCCAGTTGTTTTTCAGTGCTTTGATAAGCTCTTCCATGGTGGCTGTCTTTTTATCGAAAACCAGATGTTTGATGGCAAGCAGTGAATCGACGGTGGTGGCGTAAGTTACCGCTTCGATAGTAGCGAAGCTGATTTCGGCTCCGCCCTGTGTAACATCCATTCCTTTTTCGGCACAGCCCTTCACAAGGCAGGAAAGATAAGGCGTGGGGTTGTATTTAGCACGAATGGATTCAGACTTTTCATACAGATCAACAATTTTTTTGACAATGTATTCCGTTTGCCGGATATAAGCTTTTTTGAACTCTTCCCAGGTTTTGAATTTTGTAGCATCGCCGGTTTTTGGTCCATCCTGTTTGATCTTTTCCTTTTTACCGGTGATGGGATCCACAAA
>UOET01000184.1_pt1 | contig 12414 bp, 12 predicted proteins | sample 1989391 | NCBI WGS metagenome assembly UOET01 (sample SAMEA4712198, study PRJEB27164) | hydrothermal vent metagenome | biome: marine basaltic hydrothermal vent biome; feature: marine hydrothermal vent; material: mineral | place: Pacific Ocean | collected 2011-06-14/2011-07-23 | depth 1691 m
GTGCCAAAACCACCATCGACTCTGCCACACTTATGAACAAAGGACTGGAAGCTATCGAAGCCCGATGGCTTTTCGGGCTGGAAGCTTCACAGGTAGAGATACTCATACACCCACAGTCGATAATCCACTCGCTGGTTTATTTTGCCGATGGATCAGTGAAAGCCTTGTTGGCTGCCACCGACATGCACATCCCCATCCAGTTTGCCATGAGTTATCCCCGGCGGTATAAAAACAATTACCAGCGACTTGATTTGGCAGCCCTTGGGAGCCTCTCTTTCGGGAAACCTGATATTAAAAAATTTCGTAACCTTGCACTCGCTTTTGAAGCAATGGAAATGGGGGGAAATATGCCCTGTATCCTCAACGCAGCCAACGAAATAGCGGTGAAGGCTTTTCTTCAAAAACAGATCGGTTTTTTACAAATTCCGACATTGATCGAAAAATGCATGCACGCCTTCCCTTTTGTCCGGCAGCCAGGTTTGGAAGACTATGTCGAAACTGACAACCTTTGCAGAATAAAAGCGAAAGAATTCATGAAAAACAGTTGAAAAAAATATGGTCATATTAATAAAAGTTTTGCAGTTGTTGTTGAGTTTGTCCATTTTGGTGATTATTCACGAGTTTGGGCATTTTACCGCTGCCAAGATATTTAAAACCAAAGTTGAGAAATTTTATCTCTTCTTTAATCCCTGGTTTTCTATTTTCAAATTTAAATATAAGGAAACCGAGTACGGCATGGGATGGCTGCCGCTGGGCGGTTATGTTAAAATTGCCGGCATGATTGATGAGTCCATGGACAAAGAGCAGATGAAAAAGCCTCCGCAGCCATGGGAATTTCGGTCGAAACCAGCATGGCAGAGGTTGATTATTATGCTCGGTGGTGTTACCATGAATGTGGTACTGGCCATAGTAATTTACATTGGCCTGCTGGCCTATTTTGGCGAAGAGTATCTGCCGACTCAACAGGTGAACAAATATGGTGTTGTAACCGACAGCCTTTCGCGCACCATGGGCTTCCGCGATGGGGATAAGATTCTGAGTATAGGAGGGAAAAAAGTTGAAAATTTTCAAAAAATCCCTATGGAAATTGTGCTCAATGAGGCACAAACAGCCACAGTGATACGTGATGGCCAAAAAGTGATTATTCATTTCCCAAATGGTAGCCTGAGCAAACTTATAAAACAAAAAGGCTCCTATTTCCTCTCGCCGCGTATCCCGTTTGTTGCGGGAAAGTTTGCAAAGAATTCTGTAGCAGAAAAAGCAGGTTTGCATGTGGGTGATACCATTCTTGGTATTGATGGAAAATATCTGCTTTATTTCAACGCTTTTCGTGAGGTAGTACAAAAACATAAAAATCAGGAGATTACCCTCATTGCCAAACGAGGAAATGACACACTGAACCTGCCTGTTCGTCTGGGTAGTGATGGCCTTATCGGCGTTTATCCACAGGCCAACTTCAATAAGTTTTTCCAGCTGAACCAAAAGAAATATACTTTTGTCCAGGCTATTCCAGCCGGTTTTGTACGTACATGGGCAGGTATCGGAAACTATCTGAAACAACTCAAACTGATTTTTTCGCCCAAAGTACAGGCTTATAAAGATGTGGGCGGATTTATTGCTATTGGTAATATTTTTCCGGCAGTGTGGCATTGGGAAAGCTTCTGGAGGCTGACAGCTTTTCTTTCGATTATGCTTGCCATTTTAAATGTTTTGCCTATCCCCGCGCTGGATGGCGGCCATGTGCTGTTTTTGCTTTACGAAATTATTGCCCGCCGTAAACCCAGTGATAAGTTTCTGGAAAATGCTCAGATTGTGGGAATGGTTATTCTTTTCACCCTGCTGATACTGGCCAATGGAAACGATATCCTGAAACTTTTTAAACATTAAACATCATGTGGACACTTAACATTAACGGCTGGAAACAATTGGAAATAAAGCATTTGGTTTTTGATTATAATGGAACCCTATCCGTAGATGGAAAGTTGCTTCCCGGCATAGCCGAAAAAATCATCTTGTTAGCAGAACAGTTTACCTTGCATGTGGTAACGGCGGATACTTTTGGGAGAGCAGCACAGGAATTGGAAAACCTTCCCTGTACATTAACAATTTTACCAAAAGAAAATCAGGCGGAAGCCAAACGCGAATATGTCAGAAAGCTGGGGTCAGAACAGACTGCTGCTTTGGGCAATGGCCGTAACGACAGACTTATGCTGGCAGAAGCCGCTTTGGGAATCGTTTTGCTACAAACGGAAGGAGCTGCCGCAGATACCCTGAAGAATGCCGATGTGGTGTGCAAACAGGCCACCGACGCGCTTGACCTTTTTCTTCATCCCAAAAGACTGACAGCAACACTTCGGGGATAAAATTTATTGGATAACCGGGGAAACGAAGGTTTCATATTTTCGTATTTTTATACCATGATTTTCATCGCCGGGGCACAACCTAAAATTCAGCAATTCCGTTGTACCACAACGAAACACTGCTTTCGCTGTAACAATGATACGCACTGGATTCTGCAAAAACAGCAACAATTTATCACTTTGTTTTTTCTGCGGGTAGCACCGTTGGCGACATCCTGGTCTTGCCGGTGTCCTGTTTGTGGAAACACTGAGGAGATGGATCGTGAAACTTTTGAGGAAAAAATACGTCATGAAGCAGAACCCTTCGATTTGAAATAAACATTTTATCATGGAAAATTTAGCAATGGGTAAAAAGGAAAAGCTGCGGCTGACCTTTGATTTTTTTCAACGTACTTTTGTGCATTACGCTATGTGGTACAGTGAAGTAGTGGAGACCTTCGGCAGGGAGCGTGCCGCCGAAATCATGGAAGAAGCCTGGCAGAAAAGCTTCTCTATCCAGATGAAACGACTATCAAAAGTACTGGACTTCGAGATGGAGGATGGCTTGCCAAAAGCACTACTTGAAATGGATGAAACACAGATTGATGCACTTCGCGAAGCGGTTGCTGTCAACTGGCTGGCCAACGATGGTGTCTGGTTTCAGTCAGTGGAATTTTCCGAAGGGATGACATTGGCAAAGAAATGTAACGATGCCACCTGGAGCCATTTTTCACCTTATGAAGCGCTGCGTATTAAGAAGATATTGAAGCTTCCTGAAAAAGCAGGAATCGCAGGACTCAGGAAGGCAATGGCTTACCGTTTGTACGGCACGGTAAATGTACAGTCGTTTGCCAACGAAACGGAAAACAGCATTGATTTCTATATGAACAGATGTCGTGTTCAGGCCGCCCGTAAGCGCAAAGGACTTCAGGATTATCCGTGCAAAACGGGAGGGATTATCGAATATACCACCTTTGCCGAAACCATTGATTCCCGTATCAAAACAAAAGTGATAGGCTGCCCGCCGGATAAACATCCGGAAGAGTGGTATTGCGGATGGCGGTTTACTATTGAAGAATAAAGATTACAAACGCTAATTTTAATTCAGGATGGCTTCTTCCAACTATCCCGCAGCGGCACGGTCCGGTTAAAGACCAGGTGTTCCGGCGAGCTGTCCTTGTCCACACAAAAAGTCTGCTTTCATTTCCAATTATAAAAAATAAAAAAACCGGTTCTTTTGAAAAATATTTCGTTTACAATAATTCAATATAAACGTATGATTACCAGCCAGCTATGTTAAATTGCTAAAATTAACATGTGTTAAATTCGAAAAAAACCTTTCAAAAATTTTGTTTTTTCGTTTTTTTTTTTGCTTTGCAAAAGAAATCAACATCGCCCCAACCATGCTGCTGATCAATTAACCAAAACCGAATTTTAAAAAATTGAATGAAAATTCAACAAGGGAGAGAAATACCCCCTTTGATTGAAATAAGATGACAATGCGAATGTACAACTGTATAACAAAGAAAGGAGGTAACGCGGCAAAGATACAAAACTAACCCATACCTGCCGGTTTTGCACGGATAAATGTGCAGGGCACGGCACGCAGTGCATACTGCGAAAACAAAATGAGAAGACAGGGAAGTTTCACCCATTAAATGAAACAGGTGGTTCCGAAAAACCTTAATAGAGTAGGGAAAAAATTAATTTTTAAGAATATGAAAACAAAATTATTAATTATAAGTGTTGTATTGTTCTTTGGTGCAGCATCTTTTGTTGGATGTAAAAAAACAACTAATGACTTGCCTTCAGATAACCTTTATAGTAAAATAGGTTATTATCATAATGAAGTTCTGAAACGATACATATCGAATAATAAAAGTACGAATAAAAGTTCAGATATTTCTAATTATCGCAATATACAAACAAAAGTTGTCGATATTTTATGCAATTTAGATAGTTCTTTATTCAATAAAAAAGATATTGAATATCACTTAAAACGTTCTGATGAAGTCCTAAATAAATTAGGTATAATGGAAATATTTTCAAATAAAAGCACCTCACTTTCTAAAATTAATAAGGATTATTTTTCAAAAATTCTAGATTTTTTGTTAAAAAATAATAGAATTAGCTTGGAATTAAGTAACCAACTTAATGAGATAAATACTATAACTTTTCAGAATACAAATAGTGATGCAAAAATACTTTCTATTGTGAATGAATTAAAAAACAGGAGTTGGTCCGACAAAGATTCTAAATTTGTTAATACCTTTGTTCAGGTATACGATTCTTCATATTTGTTTTGGCATAATAAATCGGCTGGTTTCAAATCTTTAAAACATGTTAATAATGCCGAAACATTTATGCTTGCAGATGCTGCAGGAGCATTATATGGATTGTGGCTTGGTCCTGTTACGTCAATTGTTGAAGGCGCTGTATTTTCAACAATAGAATATGCAAATGAACAAAGCAAGTAAGAACAGGTTTAAAAACAGTTTTATTAATATATTGACGATTTAAATATTAAAGAGGATGAAAGAGAAATTATTATTGGATGTTCTTCCAAGGTACAATTACAAGTTCAAAATTATTGGGCTTTTCTTTCTTTTCAGTTTTGCTATATATTTGGTAATCAGCCAGGTATTACATTTAAATTATGTAAAAACGGAGGTTGTTCAATGGTTAATTGCATTTTCATTAATATTAATCATGTTTAGTAAAGATAAAACAGAACAGGATAACTTAATGTTAATTAGATATTACTCAGGTAAAATCGCTGTAACTTTTATGTTAGGCTTTGTAATGTCTTTTAAATTAGCTGATTTAATAGTAAAAAAGACATTTTCCGTTGATGTAATTACCTTAAGTATTGCTTTCATGGTAATTTTCCAAGTTAGTTATTATGTTCTGAAAGTTTTAACTAAAGGAAAAGAAGTTAAAATTAAGGAAAAAACAGTTATTGAAACATTTTTTAGGCATAAACTTTTTTATTATTTAATTATTGTGACTTCTATTTTAACATTGGCTGTCATTTACTTTTTAATTTGATATAAAGCTGTCTCAATTCTTGTTAATAAATCTAATCTGATATAGTTTATACTACCGTTTCGGGCGGGGACGCCCGAAACGGTTTGTGTGGTTGTTTGAAATGATATTGTAAACACTTCAGGCGTGAACGCCTGAAGCGGTTAGGCTGAATAAACAGCGAAACCAACTATATCAGTCAAAATATATTAACCATAAAAAATAGTTATGAAAAGAACGGTAATAAGAACATCATTTTTTCTTGGTATTTTTATTGTGGGTGTGTTAATTTTATTGACACATTGTCAAAAGAATGAAAATATAACCACAAAAAAAATGCCTAAATAAATTATATTGGGAAGGCCAAAACATGGTTCGATGCCAATCCCCAGTTGAATAAATTCGTTATTTTGAAATTTACCGGGGAACTGAATTGGAACAATGCCTTTTATCATTCCCGGCATAGTCAAACTGTGGTTGAACTACCTCTTAAACTTAAAAAAGGTATTGCAATATCCAATAATGATACAGCTGCAACAAAAACAATCAACCGGCTGGTCTTTTCAATAAATAATAAACAGCAAATTAGTTCGTATCATGAAATGATAGCTACAAATGAGGATATTAATAAGTTATCCAAAAAAATAAATTATTTTAGCATACCTAAGAACTTTACGGGTTTAGTAATATTAACTAATCAAAAAAGAGTATTGAAACAATACAGACAATATAAAAACGGAAATATCAATCATTTTAAAAATGCTCCTTCCATTTATTTTTATTGTTGGCGGATAGTTGAAAATTTTTCAGACGGTTCATACCGACCTATTACTGAATGGTCATGTTCCGGCGGTGGCGGTGGCGGGTTTAACCCACATAACGGCGGTGGTGGCGGACCATGTGGTAATGGCAATGGAAACATTACCGCTAAACCCTGTCCGGGAGATCCGGTGAAGAACCTTGAAATTGTTTCTTCGGGTACTTCAGGAAAAAGAGGAGGAACCTTTGGGTGTACGAGAAAAGATAAGAAAGAAAAATGTGGAGGTGTGAAAGGATTAAAAGGGCATGAAGGCCTGGACTTAAAGGCAACACCTAATAGTGATGTTTTTTCGATGTATGATGGTAAAGTTGTAAATTTGAGAGGTTCCTTTGCTCCGGGTGCATATAAAAAAGATTCAAAGGGTAATTTTGTATTGGTTAGTTACCGGATTAATGGTGAACCCATTTATGTACAGTATAATCATTTAAACAAAGTTTCGGTAACAAAAGGACAACTTCCGGCGATATAATAGGGCTGTCGGGAATACAGGTAATGTTACGGAGAAAATCACTCCACATGTTCACATAGAGGTTTATAATAGCGTATGGAAAATGGTAAATCCCCAGCCTTACCTAACTACAAAATTCAATGCAAATTATAATGCAATAACCAATTCAAACTGTAATTAAAAAATTAAAATTATGAAAAAAATAATTTATTTTGCTTTGATTTTTTTTATTGGCATTAATGCTTCCTGGGCACAGGGCTCACAATATGCTGATAATCTAATTGATTTTAATGATGTGACCATTAATAATATCCCTGTTTTACAATTGGATAAAGCTTCTTTAATTCAGCATTTTGGACAGCCTTTGTCGGTTAGCCCATATTTTAATGAAATGGGCAATGTTTATGGCGATGATTACGATTACAACGGGGTTGAATTTTATGTTGAGAGGGATGTAGTTATGACTTTTGTTGTAACAGGAAAACAATACAGTATTACCCCCTATGACATAAAAGTTGGAGATAATATTGACAAACTAAAGCCTTACCTCCCCCAGAGTTTTAAAAATATGAAAGGCGATTCAAAAGGATATGTGGTTGGGGTTGACATTAAAGAAACCGATAGATATCTTTACATCCAAACTGACCCCAATTATGTTATCACAAAAATATCCGTAATTTCTTACTAATTGAGTGATAATGACCTGAGAAATCTATAATATCATGAATATGAAAAGATTATTTGTATTAATTTTGTTTACGTTTGGATTAACATTTACAGGTTTCTCCCAAACCAACACTTATTATCAGAATATGAACATTATTTCATGGGATGAATTTACGCATGTTTCATTTGAAGGAATAACCTTGGGCAATATTATGCAAACCAAAGGTGATACGACTAAAGTGAATGCACTTTTTGGGAAGCCTATGCAGTATAGGAAATCTAATGATCCTAATTATTACTGGATTAGCTTAGGTAATTCTGATATTTCGTTTTCTTTCGATGAACTGGCTTCCGGTTTGTCAAGTCTTGAAGTTGAAAGCCCTAAAGTGGCGGTAAAAATCGGAAGTAAAATATCCATATTGGGAATTCCATTGATAAGCTGGGAAATGTTAAGATTTTAACCGGTACCGATGGAAACAAATCCATCGAGTTTTTATCAGAGCCCGCAGACGATGAATGGATATCTATTGAGTTTGATCAAAGTACAAAAAAGATTACCAAAATATCTTTTAAGTCTGCATAACTAAAAAGTCAGTTTAACTATTTTAGCAGGGGGCCGGGTTTTCTGGATATCCTTCCACGATACCTGGTGCAAGTGTCCACTTGGGAACTATGTGACAATTATTTTTTCTTCCAGCTGTCCCGCAAAGGAACGGTACGGTTAAAAACCAAATGCTCCGGCAGGCTGTCATTGTCAACACAGAAATAACCGAGACGCTGAAACTGGAGTTTATCCCCTGGTTTCGCAGCTTTTAGCGATGGCTCCAGCTTACAATCTTGTAGGATTTTCAGTGAATCGGGGTTCAGGAATTCTTTAAAATCACGGTCTTTGTGTCCTGCCGGATCTTCGTCAATAAAAAGCCGGTCGTAAAGGCGCACCTCTGCATCCACGGCATGTTTCACGGAGACCCAGTGTAGTGTGCCTTTTACTTTTCGTGGTGACCCGCTACCGCTTCTTGTCTCAGGGTCGTAAGTACAATAAATCTCTGTAATGAGACCGTTTTCATCTTTTTTATAATCCTCGCATTTCACAATGTAAGCCCCTTTCAGGCGTACTTCACGGCCCGGACCGAGACGAAAGAATTTCCGTGGTGGCTCTTCCATAAAATCGTTGCGTTCAATATATATCTCACGGAAAAAAGGTACATGACGTGTCCCGGCCGTTTCATCTTCCGGATTATTGATAAGTTCTAACTGCTCCTCTTTGTCCTCCGGATAATTGGTGATGATTACTTTCACCGGATCCAAAACTCCGAAAACACGGGGTGTAATTTTGTTCAGGTGTTCGCGGACGCTGAATTCCAAGAGGCCGACGTCAATCACATTGTCGCGCTTGGCAATACCGATACGATCGGAAAACTCACGAATAGATTCCGGAGTGTAACCTCTGCGGCGCAAGCCCGAAATGGTAGGCATACGCGGGTCGTCCCAGCCGGAAACCAGATTCTTCTTTACCATCTCCAGCAGCTTACGCTTGCTCATAACCGTATAACTCAGATTCAGGCGGGCAAATTCGATCTGACGCGGGCGCGGGCGGTTTTCTTCTGCAAGCTGGTCAAGAAACCAGTTATAAAGTGGCCGGTGGATTTCAAATTCCAATGTACACAGCGAGTGGGTAATACCTTCGATGTAATCGGACTGTCCGTGAGCAAAATCATACATGGGATAAATGCTCCATTTGTTTCCCGTTCGGTGATGCTCGGCATGCAAAACCCTGTACATGATGGGGTCGCGCATGTGCATATTGGGTAAACTCATATCAATTTTGGCACGCAAAACCATGGCGCCATCCGCCACTTCGCCGTTTTTCATCTTCTCGAAAAGCAATAGGCTCTCTTCCACCGGACGGTCGCGGAAAGGACTTTCTGTACCGGGACGGGTAGGAACGCCTTTTTGTCGGCTGATTTCTTCCTGCGTCTGCTCATCCACATAAGCACTTCCCCGCTTTATAAGTTGCACAGCCCATGTGTAAAGCTGTGCAAAGTAATCGGAAGTAAACAATGGCTCATTGTACCATTGAAATCCCAGCCACTGAATATCTTCTTTGATGGAATCAACATACTCCACATCTTCTTTTGTGGGATTGGTGTCGTCGAAACGCAGGTTGCACAAGCCATTATATTTTTCAGCCAGACCGAAATTCAGGCAAATGGATTTGGCATGGCCAATGTGCAGATAACCATTTGGTTCGGGAGGAAAACGGAAGTGTACTTTTCCGTTATTCTTATTATTTTGCAGGTCGTCCTCAATAATGGTTTCAATAAAGTTGAGCGACCGGGAGTTGCTTTCAGCCGATTCCATAACTGTAAAAAATTAAATTCAAATGAACATGCAAAAGTACAGAGAAAAAGAATAGAATCAAGGGCTTTTTTATCCTCTCCGGAGGGAATCAGAAAGGTTCATTTTCCTTTTTGTTAATTAGCTTCAGTGCATCTTCGTCCGTACCAAGCATGGCGGCGAGAGGCTTGGTATTTTCGTTGTATTCCAGAATGATTTTCAATGTCATGGTCAAAGGAACCGAAAGAAACATACCCACGAGGCCGAGTACATAGCCCCACACAATCAACGAGAGGAAAACCACCAGTGTCGAAAGGCCCATTCCTTTTCCCATCACACGGGGTTCCACAAGATATCCCACAAACAGATTAACAACAGCAAAAGCTATCATAGCCCAAATGGCAGGAACAAATCCCAGCTGAATCCATGCAAAAAGCACAGCAGGTACGGCCGCAATTATAGAGCCGATATTGGGTATATAATTAAGCATAAAAGCAATCAACCCCCACAGCACAGCATATTCCACGCCTATAATCCAGAGAAAAAAAGTAATCAATACCCCCGTCAATAAACTCACAAAAGTTTTGATAACAAGATAATGCCGAACGCTTTTTTCAATTCTGGAAAGATTCATCATGGTTTTTCCGGAAGATGTTGCTCCAAAAACTTTGGCCTTCAAAGCGATACTGTTCATTTCAAGCAAAATAAAAAGGACAATAAAAAAGATTAAAGCAGTGTTGCTCATCACGTTACCAAGCTGTCCCAGAGTAGAAGCAGTAAAATCGAGCACTTTGGCAGGGTCAAACATTTTTGTAAGCCGATCGGTAGAAAGATTAACGCCAAAATGATTAAACTCCTGATTTATTGATAGAAGAATACCGTTCAGGCGACTTTCGTATTTCCCAAGATGGGCGGTAAAGCTACTGACAGAACTCCCGATAATGCCACTTAAACCGGAAATAATCAGCAGAATACCGAGCAGAACGATAACAACAGAAAGAACATGTGGCACTTTTTTCTTGTCTAACCAATAAACAGGATGAACACCAATAATGCTTACAAAAAGAGCAAGGAGCACAAGGGTGATAAACGACTCTGCCATCATCATTCCGGCAATAATGATGATAGTGGCAGCCGAAAATGTAGCCACACGGTAAATTCGGTCGTTAATGAAAATATGTTTCTGCATTAACTTTATGATTTGTTGGTCAAAGATAAGCAATGATTTCTTTGGAAGGGAAAAATGGCTGAAATTATTGTACTATCCCATCCCTGATTATGCTAACAACCTGAGTTAACAAAAAGAGTTGATGATTTGTTTTACTGAATGTACATAGCTTCCGCCAAACAAGTTAACGTGTACCAAAAGCGGATAGAGGTTGCAATAATCCAGACGCTTTTCCCACCCTGACTCCAACGGTTTGATTTCGGCATAGGCATCGTAAAATCGTCGATGAAAACCACCAAAAAGTTGCGACATTCCCAAATCCATTTCGCGATGACCGAAATAGACTGCCGGGTCAATAAGTACAGCTTCTCCTGCCTGGTTTGTCATAAAATTCCCACTCCACAAATCGCCATGTAATAAGGCGGGAAGTTCTTCGGGGAAAATTTCCGGGAACCTGTGAAAGAAATTTTCAAATGCTTTTATATCACTGTTCATCAATTGTTTTCCATCAAATGCCAGTTTTATTTGCGGTTTTAATCGCTCCTCAATAAAAAATTCAGACCATGTATCGTGAAAAGTATTGCTTTGCGATAGTGAGCCGATGTAATTATCATGACCCAAGCCAAAAGTGTCCGCAGTATGTCCATGCAAATGAGCCAGACCATGGCCGAAGTTTTCCCAAAATCCGGCGGAAGGGGAACCCGTTTCAACAAATTTTAAAACAAGAAAAGCTTCTGTGTGGTTTTCATCAAAGCCTACCACTTCAGGAACCGGAAGCTCCCCTGATTCCGAAAGTATTGACAGTCCCAAAGCCTCTTTTTCAAACATTCCGGGATAATGCGATGCTGAATTGAGTTTGACAAAAAATTTCCCCACATTGGTTTCCAAACCGTAAGCCGAATTGATGGAACCACCACCCACAGCGTACGCCGAGCTTATTTGAACCGGTTTACCGGATTTATCAGTCAAAAAATCTTCTATGGTAGCTTTCCAGTGCATTTTGTAATTTGAAGTTCTTTTAAAAAGTAACAATTAAATTTTTGAACAGCGCTGGCCTTATTGCATTCGTTTTCAGGTTGCTACGCTGTTCATTCATTATCCCAACAGACTCTTATTTATTTCGATTCGAAGAGTTTGATTGAAGTTTCTTTTGTCATATTATTTTGGGGTTTGTTAACCTCAAAAATATAAAATCATTCCCATTCATTGCCGCTGTTATTTTGCAATGACTGTTAACATGTGCAGGCATGGCACGTACCACAATTTCCCGCTTAATTTTTGTTTAAAGTTATATCTTTAATTTTACCGTTCGCCTTCTTTGTAAACCGTGATTTGCGGCATGGGTTATACCTTTGCTGTTGGGTGCTGGCTTCTTATATTCTTACAAATTCTCTAAAATTTTGCCTGTTAATAACTTTGCTTTCTGCATTATATGCTTCAATAAATGTCTTAGGTAATTTCACTTTCTTCTTATTATTCCATTTAAATTCATAGCCATATATTTTTCCGCTATTCTCTTCTACAAAATCTACTTCTTGTTGTTGCTTAGTTCTCCAAAAATAAATACGTGCAAGACTTTGTTTATATTCAATTTGTTTTATTCTCTCTGAAA
>UOET01000303.1_pt1 | contig 11969 bp, 8 predicted proteins | sample 1989391 | NCBI WGS metagenome assembly UOET01 (sample SAMEA4712198, study PRJEB27164) | hydrothermal vent metagenome | biome: marine basaltic hydrothermal vent biome; feature: marine hydrothermal vent; material: mineral | place: Pacific Ocean | collected 2011-06-14/2011-07-23 | depth 1691 m
AACGTTTTGCTTTACCTGTTGCTTTTTTGTGTTTTTATTTTGGCAGGCACCCAAAACCAGTAAACCAGCCAAAGCAAGAAGAAATGTTATTTTTTTCATAGCCAACATCTTTTTCACTTTTTTCCCGCAAAGATAGTAATAGAACCTTTATAGACCACATTTTTATCTTTAAATCCCTGACATTTTAGTACATAAAAGTAAGTGCCATCCGGCAAACCGCCGCCATCCCAGTTATTTTTGTAATTATCCGATTCGAAAACTTTCCGGCCAAGGCGGTTAAAAATCACCAGATGTGTTTTTTCATAATAATCGTTGAGCGGTCTGTAATCCTGTGCAGCGCCATCAAATTTAAGTGTACTTTTTGTTCCCTGCTGCGAGGCGTCTTTTGCTTTTATAACAAAATAATCGTTGTATCCATCGCCATTGGGGGTAAACACGTTGGGGATGAACAGTTCCACCGGAAAAACATCCACAACATGTGTGTACAGCGTGTCGCATCCCTGCTGGTTGTAAACCGTGAGGTATGCCGAATAGGTTCCCACCTTATTAAAAGTATGGACGACTTCCGATTGGGAATAAGAGTTCTGATCTCCGTCAAATTCCCAGTAGCTGTTTGAAATCTGAATGGTATCTTTGGAGAGGTTTTCGTAGGAAAAAGTAATATGAGGGTTTTGAATATAGGCAGTGTCGGACGAAGTCTTTATTTTCACCAACGGGTTAGAATAGGCCTTCGCATAAAAAGTATTCTGCGCCTCACATCCGTTAGGATCAGCTACACGAATGGTATAATTTTGATGTGCGCTTAGTCCCACCGCTACCGAAGGGTCGCCGGGCGAAATCTGAATGGGCTTCACCTGCCAGAAATACTTGTACTCCGAAGCAGAATAACCGCCGGAAGCCGTGGCTTTCACCTGCGCCGTGTTCCCAATATCCTGGCTGGCATCGGTACAGGTAAGCTGAAGTTGTTTGAAACTAATATTTATTTTTGATCGTACTTCCATGTGAAGCGGCTGGCTGGTGCATACTGTACCCAAAGCAGGGTTGGTTACCGTTACTGTGAAATCGGCAGGAGCGGTCAAACGAACTGTTATAGAAGCCGTTGTATCACCGGTGGACCATTTGTATTTCAGCCCGGTCTGTGACGGAACCGACAACGTAAAGGCAGCATCATAGCACACCGGCGAAGCAGCACTGGAAGTGATGGTGCAGGGAAGCTGACTCATGGCAGACTGGAACGGCCAGAAAAGCATTCCGGCCAACAGCCATAACATTGTCGATAAAGAAAACCCCGATTTTTTTTTCATGAAATACATTCCGTTTCCGAAGGTTGATTGAGTGAACAAATTTATAAATAAATCTGTAAGAAAAACTTTTTGACAGGTAGCATTTCGTGATGGGAATTTTAATACTCAGCCAATTTCCCTACCACTTTTTTGCCCCGAAGAATACCTTTTCGCAGATAGGGCGGGAAAAAAGTTTTTGGCTCATCAAAAATCATGTAGCCGTGAGAAAAGGAGGTAGAGAAGCCTCTCTTCAATAATCGCTCATTAAACAGATGCTCATCATTGGGTTTGTGGTAGCAACATACTGCGATTTTGCAAGGTACATCTGAGGACAGAAATGTTTCACAGCCATTCAAGACCTCATTTTCCGCTCCTTCCACATCAATTTTCAAAAAAGAATATTTTTCACGGTCTTTGAAAAACTGGTCCAGTGAAACAGTTTTCTCATCATTTATATCCGAAACAAACTTGTTGATAATTTCAACTTTATCTTTCCAGGGCGCAAAAGTAGCTTTTAGCGCTTCAATCCAGTCTTCGTCGGTTTCAAACAAATATACCTTACTAACTTTTTCTATTACCGACAGCGCCAGATTACCTTCAGCGGCCCCCACATCAACCAATATGTCGTTGTCTTCAACATCAAAATTATCATTCAGATAACGATGGGGAGAGTTCAAATCCTGCTCCATCAACAAGTAATTATAGTTCCTCCTTATTCCACGCGAAGAGGATTTTCGCCTAAAATATAAACGCTTCCCATCAGTCAAAATATATTTTAGGCCTAAGGCTTCATCTTTATATACTGAAATATTTTCACACTTATAGTTGTATTGAAAAGAATAAGGAAAAGTGCATAATTTATTATTTTTAAGATAATTAAGTGCAGCCCTTTCTTCTTCGTTGATCGACTCCACAGGGAGCGAGGAATAATATTCAAGGATAGTTTTTTTGAGCTGCCGATTACGAACAGGTCTTCTGATAAACTTGGGAACAGTCTTGTTATACAATGATTTCTTTTGTTTTACCATTTTCAGCAACTTCTTTTTTCAGTCTTCTTTACTTCGGATTATCGGCTTGTAAAAATAAAATTATTTAGGGAAGTGAAAACAGGTCGTTTTGTATGAAATGTAGTTGGAAAGGATATGACGGCAAAACCGGCCGAAATGTCTATTTTTGACGAAGTTTATGAAAAAGATACTAACCTGGGGCAGGCGTAAGACCTGCCGTAATTTTTATATTTCTAAACGCCCGGGAGCAAAATAGTAATACAACCATGACGAAAGTAAAATATGCTGAAAAAGAATGGGTCAAAAAGCTCGACCCTCAACAATACCGGATACTACGACAATGCGGTACCGAGCCTCCGTTTACCGGGAAATATTACCACAACACCAATAATGGCAATTACTATTGTGCGGCCTGCGGTGCACTGCTTTTTACCTCAGGTACCAAATACGATTCGGGGTCGGGATGGCCAAGCTTTTATGCCCCGGCAAACAACAAAAACATCATCGAAGTACCCGATACCAGCCACGGCATGGAGCGTATTGAAATAAAATGTGTCCATTGCGGCAGCCACCTCGGCCACTTGTTTCCCGATGGCCCCAACCCCACCGGCCTGCGCTATTGTGTGAACTCCCTGGCAATGAATTTTGAGGAAAAACCGCCGGAAGAAACAGGCAAAAAAGAGAAGTAAAAAAATCCGTTACCTCTCCAGCAGAAACCTTTTCAAATCCTCCGGCCTGTTTCCAATCTCCACGGATTGTTTTGGGAGATGCAAACTCTTTGCCAACCGCTGCGGGATTTTCACTTTTACCGGGATCTCCTGTTCCACGGTTTTGTAAAACTTTGCAGGATGGGCGGTTTCAAGAAAAATTCCTGTAATATTCTTTTCATTCATGTATGAAGACAGCCCGAGATAAGCCACTGCACCATGCGGGTCTAAAATATAATGCGTCTGCTTATAAATATCCGCTATTGCACGGCGGGTCTGTTCATCCGAGAAATGATACGGTTTAATATCCCTTTCTGCCACAGCAAATGAGTGATTATAAAGCTCCTGAATACGGACGAGATTGCTTGGGTCTCCTACATCCATGGCATTGGATAGTGTAGGTACAGAAGGTCGTGGCCGGAAAATACCCGTTTCCAAATATTGCTGAAAGACATTGTTGCGATTGCCGGAAGCCACGAAAAACGCTACCGGAAGACCGGATTTTTTAGCCAGCAAACCGGCAGTAAGGTTGCCGAGGTTTCCCGTCGGAACGGAAATGACGACAGGTTTTTCTCTGCTTTTAAGCTGACCGTAAGCGTAAAAGTAGTAAATGGCCTGGGGCAACAGCCGGGCAATATTGATAGAGTTAGCGGAGGACAATAGCATCCGTTTTTTTAATTCCCCATCAATAAAAGCAGCTTTCACCATCCGCTGGCAGTCATCGAAGGTTCCGTTCACCTCCAACGCCATGATATTTCTTCCCAGGGTAGTAAATTGTTTTTCCTGAAGCTTGCTGACTTTGTCTTTCGGATACAACACCACCACATCGATGTTGGGCATATCAAAAAATCCATGAGCCACGGCACTGCCTGTGTCGCCCGAAGTAGCTACAAGTATGGTTGTTCTACGGGTTGCTGAAAATTTGGACAGAAAACGTGCCAGTGTCCGAGCACCCACATCTTTAAAAGCCAACGTTGGGCCATGGAAAAGTTCCAATGCAAATTTGTCCGGTTCCACCTCAACCAGAGGAATATCAAAAGAAAAAACATCCTCCATAATATCTTTCAGTTCACCATCCGGTAAGGCACCGTCAACATAAGGCTTCAGGAAATGAAAGCCGATTTCACTCAGAGACATTCCGGGAAGTCTTTCGTAGAAAGTATTGGATAAAGCAGGAATTCTTTCCGGAAAATATAATCCTTTGTCACCGGCCATACTTTGAAGCACCGCATTTTTAAAGGATGTATTTTCTGACTTGTGGTTTGTACTGTAATACTTCATTCTTTTATAATTTATTGTCTTTTTGATTTTAGAATTGAGATTTTAGAATTGAGAATACGGCAACCTTGTTTGTTAATACCGGAGGTGAAAGTCTCGAAGGGCATATCTTTTCCTGCATAAACTTTCCGCATGGCTTCGGTTACCTTTTCGGCTGTAGCCGGATTAGCAGACAAGGCAAAAACGGAGGGCCCTGATCCGGAAATACTGCAGCCGAGAGCACCGGCATCCAATGCAGCCTGCTTGAGTTTACCAAACATCGGAATGAGCATGGAGCGGACAGGTTCCACAATACCATCATGCATTGAACGGGCTATCAGAGCATAATCTTCCATAAAAAGTCCGGCCACAAGTCCGGCCACATTGCCCCACTGCATCACGGCATCTTTCAGCAGCAGTGATTTTTTCAGGATGTTACGTGCATTTTTGGTTTTCACTTCGATCAATGGGTGGATTAAACTTACCGACAGATTTTTAGGAGTATTCAGAGAGATTACATCAAGAGGTTTGGTGCTGCGTACCAACGTAAAACCGCCATACAGATTGGGCGCCACATTATCAGCGTGTGCCACCCCCGATGCCAGTGCTTCGCCCAACATGGCAAATTCAACAAGTTCTGCCTTCCCAAATGGTTCGCCGAGCAGTTTGTTGACACCAAAAGCTGCTCCACCGGCACTGGCACCGCTGGAGCCCATGCCGCTTCCCGGAAGAATACCTTTTTCCATCTCGATAATAATACCAAAATCGGGGTGACTCTTTTCGAGCATGGCCAGCGCCACCACTCCGGCCACATTCTTTTCCGGCACGGTGGGAAGCTCCCGGAAGTTTTTCATCACAATGTGAATACCTTTTTCAGCTGTTTTCCGGAAAGTCATCCGGTCGCCGGCCTGCTCCACGGCAAAACCCATAACATCAAAAGCGCAGGAAACGTTGGCTACCGTGGCTGGAGAAAAAATTGTAATTTCATTCATGTTCGTCAGTTTACTGGTTTACAATAGAAATAATATCTGCAAAAACACCGGAGGCCGTCACAGCCGCACCTGCCCCTGCCCCTTTTACAACCAACGGCTGCTCTGCATAACGTTGCGAATAGATAAGGACAATATTATCTTTCCCGTCGAGCTGAAAATAGGGTTGTAAAACATCTACCATCTGAAGTCCTACACTGGCTTTCCCCTTATCGAATTCGGCCACATAGCGTAACTTTTTCCCTGCCTCGGCGGCCTCTTTCCGTAATTTCTCAAAATAGTCGTCATATTGGTTTAACGCTTCCATAAACTCTTCAACAGAAGGCAGGCCCATTAAGTCTTTGGGCATAAACGGGTTGATCTCCACCTCATCCGGTTCCATAGGATAGCCGCTTTCGCGAGCCAGTATTAGAATTTTCCGCATTACATCTTTTCCGCTCAGGTCAATACGCGGGTCGGGTTCGGTATAGCCTTCCAGCCTGGCCTGCACAACCACATCCGAAAACTTCATCCCTTCCGTAAAATGGTTAAAAATGAAATTCAGACTTCCTGATAGCACCGCTTTGATCCGCAGTATTTTATCTCCGCTTTTTATCATGTCGCCAATGGTTTTCAGCACAGGCAATCCGGCGCCTACATTTGTCTCATACAGGTATTTCTTTTTCATGGTTAAAGCTATATCATTCAGTCGTTTATAAGTTTTATAAGAAGCAGACGACGCTATTTTGTTGGAGGCGACGACGCTGATACTGCTTTTGAGCACCTTCTCGTACAGGCCTGCAATTTCTGCACTGGCTGTGTTGTCCACAAAAATAGAATTTCGCAGGTTGAGCGCTTTCATTTTCCTGACAAACAATTCGGTATCCATAGGGTCGCCTTCTGACAGCAGCCGTTCTTTACAGTTTTCAAAGTCGATGGCATGTTCTTCGAAAAGCATCCGGCGACTATTGCCCAACGCTATCACCTTTATTTTCAGTGCATATTCATTCTTCAGATAATCGTATTGGTCGCTAAGCTGTTGCAAAAGGGCTCCACCCACATTTCCCACACCCATCATAAAAACGTGTACCTTTTTGTAGCGGGCAAGAAAGAACCGTTCGTGCAAAACGTTGAGTGCTTTGGTGACATCCTTTTTCAGTACCACGAAAGAGACGTTTCGTTCTGTGGAGCCCTGCGCGATGGCACGGATGTTCACACCGTTTTTTCCAAGAGCATCGAAAGCTTTTCCGCTCAACCCCAGCGACGATTTCATATTGTCGCCAACAAGCGCAATAATGGAAAGTTTCTGCTCTACCTGTAACGCGTTAATGGTACTTAGTTTATGTTCTGCTTCAAACTCAAGGTTGATGATACTTTGGGCATTTTCTATATCCACAGGACTTATGGCAAGCGTAATAGAGTGTTCTGAAGAAGCCTGGGTTATAAAAATAACATTAACTTTTTGCTGCGACAGGCACGAGAAAAGACGGGCGGCTATTCCGGTTACGCCTACCATTCCGCTACCGGAAAGTGTCAGCAAAGCAATATCCTCAATATGTGAAAGTCCTTTTACCAGATTTCCATGGGGGGTTCCGTTGCGATTAATGAGTGTTCCGGGGGCTTCGGGATGAAAAGTGTTTTTTATTCGAACCGGAATATTTTTCTCCATAACAGGCTTAATACTAGGTGGAAAAACCACTCTGGCACCAAAATGAGACATCTCCATAAGCTCACTGTACGACAGCTTTTCAAGGGGAAGCGCACCCTCCACAAATGTCGGATCAGCAGTCATAACGCCATCCACATCTGTCCATATTTCCAATACTGAGGCATCAATGGAAGCTGCAAGAATAGCTGCCGTATAATCGGAGCCACCACGTCCCAGTGTTGTTGGTTTACCGTTTGCCGAGGAAGCGATGAATCCCGAAACAAAAACATGCTCTTCTGTGCTGCCAATCTTTTGCTGAAAGCGCTTCCCCGTTTCCTCAAAGTTTACTCTGGCATGTCCGAATACTTCGTCAGTAAGGATAATCTCACGTGCATCGAGCAGGCGAATAGGAACACCATAATAATTGAAGGCTTTTGAGAGCAGCAGCCCTGAAAGCCGTTCGCCGAAAGACAACAGTAAATCATATATTTTCGAATTTATTTCCTGTAACAGGAAAATACCAAGACAGATGTCTTCCAGTTCATTCATCAGCATTTTTATACCGGCTTTGCTTTCACTTTGCTCTTTCAGCGGAAAAAGCGCATCAACAACGCCAAGATGAATACTTTCAATATCCTTCAATACCTGTTTATATTGCTCATCGCCAAGGCTTGCCTTTTTACCACTTTCTTCAAGTCGGTCGGTGACTTTGCCAAGGGCAGATGCTACCACAACCAACTGGCCGTTATCTTTCTCATTGCTGACGATTTCTATGACCTTTTTTATGTTTTCGGCATTGGCTACCGAGCTGCCTCCGAATTTTAGAACTTTCATTTCTTTCTGTTTTTTTTAATAGGAATTAACAGGCAGCATACCAATGCCTGTTTTGTTAAATAACGGGAATAATATTTCCCCATGGGATGATATGAAAAATTAACCCCCCTAAGGGGTTGAGGTGGTAGTACCGATAAAGCCAGACACAAAAGCACTACAACCCAGACAGTTACGCCCAAGGCCTTTAGAAATAAGTGCTATGTATAAATCTTTTTTCAAGTATCTTGCTTTACGGGGGTAAATGTAGAAAAATATTTATTCACCTGACAAAGTTCATCGAAAAAAGGCAAAATATTTTTTATAAAACATTAAACGACTAAAGGCCAGGCTCATTCAACAAACAATCCTATTTCTTTAAATGTTTCCTGACCTCCGATTTAAATTTCGGCTCAAAGCTTTTGTAACTCAGTGGCAACTTTGTAAACTGCACAAGATAATTGGTAAAATCAGTATAATTATTGTTATTAACAATAAAAAGGTATTGCTTACTGCCTTTCAAAGCAAGTGTATCTTTGCTTTGAATATACAGTACAGAAGTATCGCTTACCGCTTTCAGTATAACCTTACCTGCTCCCAATTTTTCGACAAGCCACACGGCATCATTCTTAAAAACGACCGTTGCAATTTTATCGCCATAGGTGCTAATATTATAAGCAATCTGAAAGGTATCCGGCGGATTAAGAACAGACTCAAGGAAACTGTACACAGGAATTTGAGGACCTGTCGGGTTTTTATTACAGTCTGCTGAAGAGAGTATCACGATACCCAGCAAAGAAACCAGAATGAGTTTGGCATAGCTTTTCATTATGAAATATTTTGTCGCCGGACAAAGTTAAGCATTTCTCCCACAACAGTTTTTATATTTTTTTCCGCTGCCACAGGGGCAAGGGTCATTACGTCCAACTTTTTTTGCCACTTTAACCGGCTGGGGTTTCCTGTGTTCCTGTGTATCTGTATGTGCCTGCGTCAGCATATCTCCCCGTTCCTCCCTGATTTTGGAGCGATCGATACCACGGTTAATTTTAGCTTCTCTGAATACCTGCTGATCCGGGTTATAAATATCACCTCTGATAAGGTAAGATACCACCTCGTTATTAATTTTCTCGATCATACTTTTAAAAAGATTGAACGATTCGAATTTATATACTAACAACGGATCTTTTTGTTCGTAGGAAGCATTTTGGACAGACTGTTTCAGGTCGTCCATCTCACGCAGCTGCTCTTTCCAGGCGTCGTCGATGGTGTTGAGTACAATACCTTTTTCAAAAGCCAGGGCAATTTCTTTTCCTTCCGTTTCTACGGCTCTTTTCAGATTTGCAATAACCTGTACCTGTTTTTGTCCATCACTGAAAGGAATGGCAATATTTTCGTATTGCGACTGATTTTCATACACATCTTTCACCACGGGGAAAGTCTGCATGATAAGACGTTCCCGCTTTTGCTGATAAGATTTGTAAACTTTTGCAAAGAGTTTCTCGGTAATCTCTTCAGCCGGCATCGAAAGAAACTCTTTTGCGTTTACAACCGACTCGGTAGAGAGTATGCGTAAAACCTGCATCTCAAAGGATGCAAAGTCACTCTTTTCCTGATTTTCAAAAACAATTTGTTCACAAAGATCATACATCATATTAGAAATATCCACAGCCAGGCGGTCGCCAAAGAGTGCATGACGGCGTTTTTTATAAATCACCTCCCTTTGTGAATTCATGATGTCGTCGTACTCCAGCAAACGCTTTCTGATGCCAAAGTTATTCTCTTCCACCTTTCTTTGCGCCCGTTCGATGGATTTTGTAATCATGGAGTGCTGAATAACCTCTCCCTCTTTCAGTCCGAGGCGGTCCATAATTCCGGCAACACGTCCCGAGCTGAACATACGCATCAGGTCATCTTCCAGCGACACATAAAACTGTGAACTTCCCGGGTCACCCTGACGGCCGGCACGACCCCTCAACTGCCTGTCAACACGCCTTGAATCGTGCCTTTCAGTACCAATGATAGCCAGGCCACCGGCTTCCACAACGCCAGGTCCCAGCTTAATGTCCGTACCACGACCGGCCATGTTGGTGGCAATGGTAACTTTTCCGGCCTGGCCTGCCTCCCTGATAATCTGAGCCTCCTTAAAGTGCAGTTTAGCGTTCAGAATGTTATGGTCGATGTGTCTCCGAAGCAGCATCTTACTCAGCAGTTCCGAAGTCTCCACGGAAGTAGTCCCTACCAACGATGGTCTTTTTAGATTTACCAGATTTTCAATTTCATCAATTACCGCTGCATATTTTTCTCGTTTTGTCTTATAAACCAAGTCCTGCCTGTCGTCTCTTATTATGGGCTTGTTGGTGGGAATCACCACAACATCCAGTTTATAAATATCCCAGAACTCACCGGCTTCCGTCTCGGCCGTACCGGTCATCCCGGCAAGTTTCTTATACATCCTAAAATAATTCTGCAGCGTAACCGTGGCATAGGTTTGCGTAGCTGCTTCAACTTTTACGTTTTCCTTTGCTTCGATGGCCTGGTGCAAACCGTCAGAATAACGACGGCCTTCCATAATACGTCCTGTTTGTTCATCAACAATCTTTATTTTGTTGTCCATTATGACGTATTCTACGTTTTTCTCAAAAAGCGTATAAGCTTTCAGCAACTGTGTAACCGTATGTACCCTTTCCGATTTAATAGCATAATCGGTAATCATCTCATTTCTCTTCTGCAGCAGATCTTTTTCTTCCAGCCCCATACTTTCCAGCTCAGCGACACGTTCGCCAATATTAGGGAGAATGAAAAAATTGGGATCATTATATGATTTTGTGAGCAGGTCAATACCTTTTTCGGTCAGATCGGAGGAGTTGTTTTTCTCATCGATAACAAAATAAAGTTCATCATCAATAATGTGCATGTTTTTTGCCTGTTCCTGCAAGTAAAAACTCTCGCGCTTTTGCATAAGGGCTTTATTTCCCTCTTCGCTAAGGAGTTTAATCAGCGCATGATTTTTCGGAAGTCCGTGATAAGCTGTAAAGATCAAATCACCTGCCTTATTAAGTTCATCCCCTTTCGGATTGGTTTTTAATATATTGCGAGCCTCTGAGATCAGATGAGACACCAGATTTTTTTGTGCATTATATAGCTTTTCCACGTCTCCTTTCAGAACGTCAAATTCATGTTTCTCGCCTTTTGGCGTGGGACCTGAAATAATCAATGGTGTACGGGCATCATCAATCAAAACGGAGTCAACCTCGTCCACAATACTGTAATAAGGATCACGTTGTACCATCTCTTCCGGGTCTCCTGTCATATTGTCACGCAGGTAGTCAAATCCAAACTCATTGTTGGTTCCGTACGTAATATCAGAAAGGTAAGCATTGCGACGCTCGGGAGTGTTAGGATCGTGTTTATCAATACAATCTACCTTCATCCCATGAAATTCCAATACCATGCTCATCCATTCGGAGTCTCGTTTAGCGAGATAGTCGTTCACCGTAACCACATGTACGCCCTTTCCGGGCAAGGCATTCAGGTATGATGGCAGGACGGCAACCATCGTTTTTCCTTCACCGGTAGCCATTTCGGCAATCTTCCCCTGATGCAGAACTACACCACCATAAAGCTGCACGTCGTAAGGTACCATATCCCAGGTAACAAGGCTTCCGCCAGCCATCCATTGGTTACTATAGTAGGCTTTATCCCCTTCAATACGTACATTGTCCATGGTGGTGGCCAAATGCCGATCCCAATCGTTTGCAGTTACAATTACCTCCGAATTATCTTTGAATCGGCGAGCAGTTTCTTTCATCACAGCAAAAGCTTCCGGCAGCAACTCATCCAGTACTTCCTGTGTCTTTTCGTAAATTTGTGTTGAAAGCTTATCAATTTCGCCATAAACTTTCTCCTTCTCATGCATGGCCATATCATGCTCATCTTCAATTCGTTTTTTTAGCGAAGCTGCCTTTTTCTCATCTTCAGAAATATAAACTTTTATCTTTTCCCTAAACTCCTGAGTTTTAGCACGCAAATCGTCGTTGCTCAGATCTTTTACTTTCTCGTAAGCTTCTTTAATCTCATTGACGATAGGATTAATGGCCTTTTTATCGCGCGAAGCCTTATCTCCCAATACTTTTTTTATAAAATCGATCATGATCTCTTTAAATTGAACGTTGTTCTTATCAATTATTGTTCCTTAATAGCATAACCTGACAAGCTAAATAATATTGCAAAGGTATTGAAAGCAGGTCAATTTTGCCCTCTTTTTTTATAAGCATTTATCAGGGCTGTAA
>UOET01000077.1_pt1 | contig 11961 bp, 7 predicted proteins | sample 1989391 | NCBI WGS metagenome assembly UOET01 (sample SAMEA4712198, study PRJEB27164) | hydrothermal vent metagenome | biome: marine basaltic hydrothermal vent biome; feature: marine hydrothermal vent; material: mineral | place: Pacific Ocean | collected 2011-06-14/2011-07-23 | depth 1691 m
GGCAATGCTGACATCCACATAGCCAAAATGAATAATTTCGTCTTCCGAGAACCGGGCATTCACCCGGGGAAAAAGCCGGATGGCTTCGGTAACCGCTTTGGTAAAAAACGACATAAATCCAAGGCTCACCCCAAATTTTTCCTTAAACAGCTCTTTGTATTTTTTCCTGATTTGTATGATGGCGGTCATATCCACTTCATTAAAAGTGGTGAGCATGGCCGTTTCGTTTTTCACCGACACAAGGCGCTGTGCCAGCTTTTTCCGTAACATGCTCATTTTTTGATGTGTTGCTTCGCGACCACCGGGCCATCGGGTAATATTTGCCTCAGCAGAAGAGGCCGAAGCCGCGGTATTTCCTCTGTTTTCAATAAAAAAGACCATATCTTCTTTACCAATCCGGTAGGTTTTAAAGAAATCGAACAGCTCTTTTTCGGAGGCTCCGGCTTCCTCCATCATTTTGCGTGCCAGCGGAGAAAGTGTTAACCTGACTTCGGATTTCTCTTCTTTTGCAGCAGCGGGCACTTCATGCGTTATTTTTTCTATCGGTTTCGGATTTCCTTCTGCTTTTGGTGCCGGTGTCGCCTCTTTCTTCTCTTCCGGTTTGCTTGTTGCCGGTTTTGAACCGACAGCTTCCGTATCAATGATGGCTATCACCGATCCTACTTCGAGGGTATCGCCTTCGGCAGCCATCAGTTTGATTTTTCCATCGGCTTCAGCAGCTACACTTAGCGTAGCTTTGTCGGAATCTATTTCCACGATATCCTGATCTTTTTCCACCTGCTGACCATCTTCTATCAGCCAGGCAGCAAGTTGAACTTCGCTAATGGACTCTCCGGGAGTAGGAACTCTGATTTCAATCTTCATGGTTCTGTTTTTTTCGGTTTATTATTTCAACGGTTTTACACCGGAATGAAATTTACTATCAATATGATCAACATGCATCTCTTTCAGCTCTTTTTCGAACGATTTCCACCGGTTGCCGATACAAACCATCTCGCATTTATCGTTCAGGAAAGGGCAAATACATTCGAGGAACACTTTATCCAAAATTTTCTGCTCACGGATAACATGAAATTTCGAAGAGCCGGTAGCCGGACTTCCGCTGGCAGGGCGGCCAATCAGTATCAAATCTATTTCTTTTCCAAACGCTTTCTGCATAAACTCCCATGCTCCCATGTTGGCAGGTTCTTCCTGTGCCCACACAATAGCTTTGGCTTCTTTGTATTTGTTGATAATAGCGTCAACCTGCTGTTTTGGAAAAGGATAGAGCTGCTCAATACGTATCAGGGCAACCGATGTGTTTTTCAGTTTCTCTTTTTCGGCTTGCAGGTTGTAGTATAATTTTCCGGAGCAGAAAACAACCCTGGTTATTTCCTCCGGCTTTGCCAGCGAATCATCTATCACTTCGTGGAAGCCTCCTTTTGTAAAAGCGGAGAGCGGGGAAACAGCTTTGGGATGGCGCAACAGACTTTTAGGGGTAAAAATAACCAGCGGTTTGCGGAATTTCCTCTTCTGCTGCCGCCGCAACACATGGAAGAAGTTGGCCGGCGTGGTACAGTTGACCATTTGCATGTTATTTTCGGCTGCAAGAATTAAAAACCGTTCTATGCGGGCGCTGGAATGTTCCGGTCCCTGTCCTTCGTAACCGTGTGGCAGCAGAACAACCAAATCGTTCATCACGTTCCATTTATCCTCAGCGCTACTGAGAAACTGGTCAAAAATCACCTGTGCCGTATTGGCAAAATCACCAAACTGTGCTTCCCAAATGGTCAGTGAATAGGGCGATGTCAGCGCATAGCCATACTCGAAACCCAGAACGCCATACTCTGAAAGTGAAGAGTTATAGACTTCAAAAAGAGCCTGTTTGTCACTGATATGGTTCAGCGGAACATATTTCTCTTCCGAATCTTCGAGCCGCAACACAGCGTGGCGGTGCGAAAATGTTCCCCGTTCCACATCCTGACCACTGAGCCGAACGGGTATGTTCTCTTCGAGCAAACTTCCGTAAGCCAGCAGCTCGCCCATGGCCCAGTCGAGTGTCCCTTTTTCTTTCACCATAGCTGTCCGTTGTTGTTGCAGGCGTATCGTTTTCCGGTAAAATTTCTTCTCTGCAGGCAAACTGGTAATCCGTTCGGCAATGGTCAGCAACTCTTTTTTTGTTATGGAAGTATCCGGAGATTTCAGAAAATCTGCATCTGTCGCCCTGCGAATATCTTTCCAGGTATCTTTCAGGAAGCTGTCGATGTTGGTTTTTTTATGAGACTTAGACTGTATATAATTGGTTTCCAGCTTATCGTTGAAATGCTCCTCTTCCTTTTTCCAGTACCCGGATGTTACCGTCCCTTCTGTCAGCAATTTCTCTTTATAAATAGAATAAGCATCGGGATGTTTCTCAATGGCTTTGTATAGCAGCGGCTGGGTAAACCGTGGTTCATCGCCTTCGTTATGACCATATCGCCGGTAGCAAAGGATATCGATAAAAACGTCTTTGTGAAAATGATTCCGAAACTCCATGGCAAGCTGGACGGCAAAAACAACTGCTTCGGCATCGTCACCGTTTACATGAAATACGGGCGACAGCGTGGTTTTGGCCACATCGGTACAATAGGTACTGCTGCGGGCATCGCGGTAGTCTGTGGTAAAGCCCAACTGATTGTTAACAACAAGGTGAATGGTTCCTCCGGTTGAATAACCTTTCAAATCAGACATTTGCACTACTTCGTAAACGACACCCTGCCCGGCAATGGAGGCATCGCCATGGATGAGGATGGGGACAATCTTGTTGATATCGCCACCTTTATATTTGTCGAGTTTGGCACGGGTAATACCTTCTACCACGGGGTCAACAGCCTCCAGATGAGAAGGGTTTGGCGCCAGTGTAAATTTTACTTCTTTGCCTTTGCTCGATTTTCTTTTGATGGTATATCCCAAATGGTATTTCACATCCCCGAGCAGGTTTTCATCTTCATATTCCACACCTTCAAATTCGGCAAACATATCTTTAAACGGCTTACGCAAAATGTTCACCAAAATGTTGAGCCGGCCGCGGTGCGACATGCCAATGACGAACTCTTCTATACCCAGTTCGGAGCCTTTTTCCATCACCGCATCCAGTGCCGGAATCAGGGCCTCGGCACCTTCGAGGGAAAAGCGCTTCTGCCCGGGAAACCTTTTCTGAAGAAACTTCTCAAAATAGACAGCACGTAACAGTTTTCTCAGGATATATGTTTTTTCCTCAAAGGTATAATCGGGCTGGTTGCGGGTGGTCTCGAAGTTCTTTTTCAGCCAGGAAACAATCTCCAGGTCACGAATAAAATAATATTCAACACCTATCGAGTGGCAATAAGTCACTTCGAGAAAATCAATAATTTCGCTTAGTTTGGCAGGCCCCAGTCCCACTTCGTTGCCTGCAAGGAAAATTTTGTCCAGATCATTTTCCGAAAGGCCGAAGTTTTCGATGTCAAGTGTTGGTGAGTATGTCCTGCGTGTTCTAACAGGATTAGTTTTGGTAAACAGATGGCCGCGCCTGCGGTAATCGTTGATAAGATTGATGACTTTAAACTCGTCCGTAGTTTCCAGTCCTATTGAAGTAATTTGCGGATAAGTATGTCGTGCAAAATCAAAACCCTGAAAAAACTGCCGCCAACTGGCTTCCACTTTTTCGGGATTATCCTTAAATTTTCTGTACAAATCCTCAATATAATCCGGATCCGAATTGTTTAAAAAACTGTAAGTGTCCATGCTGATATAAAACTAGGATTACAAAGGACAAAAGTAATCATTATATCTGTTATTTAGAATGAATTTAACCTTTCCAGTCTGGTGATTTATTTTTCAGCAGGGATTTCTTTCTTTCGAAGGCTTATAAATTTCCGGATAAAAAACAAAAAACCCCGCCAAATAGACGGGGTTTTTTTGAATTTTCTGTTTTTTTATTCAGGATGAATGGCCTCAACAGGGCAAACATCGGCACAAGCACCACAATCGGTGCATAAATCAGGATCAATTACATAAACATCACCTTCAGAGATAGCCTCTACGGGGCATTCATCAATACATGTACCACAAGCGGTACACAAATCGGGATCAATTATATATGCCATAACACAGTTATTATTAATGATTAATTCGGCAAATATAGAACGAATGTTTAAATAATAGGTAATACTCAGGTAAGAAAATTTAATTTTTAGAAAATCCAAATTAGACTAATCAAGGTGCTTTCTTTAAATTTAGACTGCTTATAATTTAGAATTAGCAGTTGTTCAAAAATCACAATAAGTTAGGATACCACATTAATTCTCAATCTCATACAAGCATATTCTTCTCTAACTCAAAAGATAACAAACGTTTTAAAAAAAAGCTTGTTATATGGTGACCGGGAAAATATTTGATTTATTTTTGCCAAGTCCATTTTAAAGTATAAAATATATGACAGTTAAAAAAGATAGAATAGTTGAAATTGAAGAGGCAGTTGTAAGGTTTGCCGGTGACTCCGGTGATGGAATGCAGCTTACCGGAAATTTGTTCTCTGATTCAACGGCCTTTGCAGGCAACGACTTTGCCACTTTTCCGGACTATCCATCCGAGATCAGGGCACCCCAGGGAACCGTTTCCGGCGTTTCCGGGTTTCAAATTCACTTTGGGCATAAGAACATTCACACCACAGGTGACCTGGCTGATGTTTTGGTAGCCATGAATCCGGCTTCTCTGAAAGCTAACCTGATGTGGGTGAAAAAAGATGCCATCATCATTTTGAATAGTGATGAGTTTACAGAAAAAAATCTGGCAAAAGCAGGTTTTGACAGCAACCCTCTTGAAGACAACTCTTTAACGGGGCATCTCCTGGTTCTGGGACCTTTGAGTACGCTTACAAAAGAGGCGGTAAAAGACCTGGACATGGACAGTAAATCGGCGCTTAAGTCGAAAAACATGTTTGCTCTGGGTATAATTTATTATCTGTTCAATCGGGATTTTACCAGGACTTTCGCTTTTTTTGAAACCAAGTTTAAGAAAAATCCGCTGGTTGTTAAAGCCAACAAGAAAGTACTGGAAGCCGGTTATAACTATGCTGAAACGCTGGAAATTTTCACCAATACCTACCGGATTGAAAAAGCCAAGCTAAACAAAGGACGTTACCGTAATGTCACCGGAAACCTGGCTACTGCTTGGGGATTGCTTGCTGCTTCCGAACGCTCGGGACGTAATATTTATCTGGGATCTTATCCCATTACTCCGGCTACCGATATCCTGCAGGAATTGGCCAAGCACAAACAATTTACCTGTATCACACAGCAGGCCGAAGACGAAATTGCCGGTGTGGTTTCCACCATTGGCGGTAGTTTTGCCGGAGCTATGGCGGTAACGACCACTTCCGGGCCGGGTCTTTCACTGAAAAGTGAAGCCATCGGGTTAGCTGTAATGACGGAACTTCCCATGGTTGTTGTGGATGTACAGCGTGGCGGACCTTCTACCGGTTTGCCTACCAAATCGGAACAGTCGGATCTTATGCAGGCTTTGTTTGGCCGTAATGGCGAAGCTCCATGCATCGTTATGGCAGCTACCAGTGCTTCCGATGCTTTTTATGCTGCCTACGAAGCAGCCAAACTAGCTATGGAACACATGACTCCGGTTATTTTACTGACCGATGGCTCTATTGGCAATGGGTCGGAAGTATTTAAAATTCCGAAAGTAGCCGATTTGCCCGATATCAATCCTCCCATCGCCAAAGCTGACGATCCGGATTACAGACCTTATAAAAGAGATCCGAAAACGCTTGCCCGCCAATGGGCCATCGCCGGAACTCCCGGTTTGCGTCATCGTTTGGGCGGACTGGAAAAAGAAGATATTACAGGAAATGTGTCACATGACCCATTGAATCACCAGAAAATGACGGATCTGCGTCAGGCCAAAGTAGATAGAGTGGCCGATTGTATCCCCGAATTGAAAATTGATGGTAATGCCAAGGGCGATTTGCTGGTTGTTGGCTGGGGTAGCACGTATGGCGTATTGCTTACGGCTGTGGAAGAGCTGTGGGAAGAAGGTAAGTCTATCGGCATGACACAATTTAAACACATCATGCCTTTACCCAAAAATGTACACGAAATATTTTCAAAATTCAAGAAAATTGTTGTTTGTGAAAACAATTCAGGACAGTTTGTCAACTACCTGCGTATGACCCATCCCGAATTTAAATATGAACAATACAACAAAGTTCAGGGATTGCCTTTCATGGTGTCTGAATTGAAAACGAAATTTGACACCCTTTTAAACGAATAATATCATGGAACAAAAAATAGAACCTCAGGAATTACAACTTTCAAAGGGGGATTTTAAAAGCGATCAAATGGTAAAATGGTGTCCCGGTTGCGGTGACCATGCCATTTTGAAGTCAGTGGAAAATGTTTTCCCTTTGGTGGGACAGAAAATGGGTTATAAAAAGGAAGATTTCGTCGTTGTTTCCGGTATCGGATGCTCCTCGCGCTTTCCTTATTACATGAACACATACGGAATACATGGCATTCACGGACGTGCTGCCGCCCTCGCTATGGGCATCAAACTCACCAACCCCAAGCTGAGTGTTTGGATGATTAGTGGTGACGGCGACTCTATGGCTATCGGTGGGAACCATTTTATCCACGTTGCCCGGCGGAATCCCGACATCAACTATTTGATGTTTAACAATGAAATTTACGGATTGACCAAAGGTCAGTATTCACCGACCACTCCCAAAGGACAAAAAACCAAAACTTCCCCGCAGGGAAGCTTTGAAACACCTTTCAATCCAGGCGAACTGGTTATCGGTGCCCGTGGAAAATTCTTTGCCCGCGTGGTAGATACCAACCCCAAGCTGATGCAAAAGGTCTTTCTCGAAGCTGCTTTGCATCATGGCACTTCCATTGTCGAAATTCTGCAAAACTGTATTATTTTTAATAATAAAATTCATGCTCTGATTACCGGCAGGGAGACGAAGGACAACAATCAGCTGATTCTGGAAGCCGGCAAGCCGATGATTTTCGGAAAAGAGAGAAACAAGGGAATTGTTCTTGAAGGAACCCGCCTAAAAGCGGTTGTTATTGGCGAAAACGGGATCACTGAAGATGATATTCTTGTTCACGATCCTACTACCGAAGATGCGGGAATCCACATGATGCTGGCGAGTATGGCTCCTCCGGAATTGCCGGCTGCTCTTGGTGTTATCCGTTCGGTGAAAGCCGAAACGCTGGAAGATGCCGTTTGGAATTCAGTTGAACATGAAAAAGAAGTTTCCCCATACAAAAATGTTGACGACCTGCTCAACAGCGGAAATACCTGGGAAATAGAATAACGGGGTTGCCCGTTAATAAAATAAAAAAGCTGCCCGAAAGCAGCTTTTTTATTTTGGAAAAGTGTTTTATTATTGAAGTCTCCCTTAAAATATTACTGTTGGACGTTCTGCAACTATTTCTCCGGTTTCAACATCAACATTTATTAAATAATAAACCGGATTTGGAATATTCACCTGCCATACTACCCGAAGTTCAATTTTGTCATCCGTTTTTACCGGTAGTATTTTCAGGATGACGACACTTTTATTCAAATCTTCTGTGGTAATTTTTACATGTCTTACACCGGCCCAAGTATAATGCGAAACAACCCTGTTAACCAATAGTGACCTGGCTTCTTTTTGGTCAATTGTAAATCTTTCAGGTATGTAAATATCAGGAAACCAATTTCCAACGCATAATTGTACAGTGTTATTCTTGATTACAAAACGTATTTTGGAATAAACAACATCCACCAGGCCAATTTTCTGATCCGAAGATAGAAGGCTCCAGAACAGAGCACCATTGTAACCCGTATAGGAATCAACCTGTGTGAATTTCAATTCATCAGCGTTTCTGACTCCGGTGGCTGTTGGATTTTCAGAAACAAATTTTTTAACCAGGGCAATAGCTTCCGCACGTGTTAATTTTTGGGGATAGGGGTTTGCAGACGGTGTTCTCAAATCACCGGCATAGCCACAAAACCCAAATTCGTTTAAAGAAGAGGCGAGGAATATGTTCTTTTGAGCAAAAGCTTCTCTTAATTGTGCCAGAGTTGCCGTTGTAATTTTTTTATAAACCGTTGGGTAGGTGGACTCCAGATCGCTTTTTCCACAACCTGCAATGAAGAGAGTAATTATCAGAAGAATGGATAGTTTTTTAATCATAGTAATTGTAGAATATACCATTTGTATTTGCAAAAATCATTCCATATTATGAAGTTATTTGGTAACTCTCCCCAACCGACACAAGCTTCTTCTCCTTTCGTGTCGAACAAGATTTGAGGTCAGTTCATCACAAACTTTCCACCAGTTTCCCGAAGTACACTCCGGCTTTCAACATTCGGCTGCCGTACCAGCTGAAAATCTCACCGTCCACGAGTATCACTCTTTTATCCGGATATTTTTGCTCCAACTCCTGTCGGTGTTTCTCCTTAAATGGGAAAGGTTCCGTAGAAAGTAAAAGAAATTTTGCCCGGTGAAAATCCGCTTCCGTAATTTCCGGATAACGGCCTCCTGCCACATTTTCAAAACCGCATTTGTTTAACATTTCGTTGATGAAAGTCTGTGTGCCGGCGGCCATCCAGGGCTTTCTCCATATCAGATAAAGACATCTTCTTTTAGGCGAGACTTCCGGAATCCGGGCAAAACCGTTTTTAATATCTTCCACCAGATATGCGGCTTCTTTTTCCTTGTCCAACAGTTTTCCCAGTGTGCGCATCATATCAAAAGCATCTGCTTCATGCACAATATCAAACAAAACAACCGGTAGTTTCTCAGCCAGTTTTAAAATCCGGTCTTTATGATTTTCTTCCCTGACAGCAACCACTACATCCGGTTGCAGGCTGGTAATCTTTTCAATATCAAAATCTTTCGGCCCTCCAATCACAGCTGCTTCCAGGCCAATTCCTTCGGGATATTTACAAAAACGGGTAACACCGGTCAACATTTTTTTCGCGCCAAGCGATGCAATCGTTTCCGTGAGGGATGGCACGAGAGAGACAACCCTCCGGACATGTCCTAACTTGTTGGTTTCTTTGTGGTTATTATCAATTATTAACATAACAATTTCAAAATAAGAATTATAGTTTTTGTGTGAAATTAATGATTTATTTTGCAGAAAATAAAAACTATGGGACGGAAAGTAAAAATTGTTGCAACATTAGGGCCTGTAACCGATAATATGGAAAGCGTTTACCAACTAATAAAAGCCGGAGTGAATGTTTTCAGGCTGAACTTCTCCTATGGCACACACGAAAGTCATCACAAAAGCTTTGAGCTTATAAGAGAATGTGCTGCCGGGTTGGGAAAAGAAGTTGCCATAATGCAGGACATCTGTGGCCCGAAAATCCGTATCAAAGGGATGAAAGATATCCGTGAAGTGAGCAAAGGCGACAAGCTGATTATGTCGAAAAAAGCGGATGGTGAAGCTTTTTCCATCACCTATCCCCAGATCATCGATCAACTTAAAGAGGGCGATGAAGTTTATTTTGCAGATGGAACCGTTAAATCGAAAGTAGAAAAGAAATCGGACAACACACTGGTACTTTGTGCTATGACCAGTGGCCAGCTGCGGGAAGGAAAAGGCGTTAACATCCCCAGGTCGGGAATAAAAATGTCGGCGCTAACAGAAAAAGACAAAGCCGATCTGAAATTTGCTGCCGAAATCGGTATCGACATCGTGGCTGTCTCTTTTGTAGAGACTGCTGAAGATATTCTTGAAGCCAGGAAAATACTTACCGGCAACGGCTCAGATGCCTGGGTTATTGCCAAGATTGAACGGAAATCGGCCATGAAAAATTTAGATCAAATTTTGGCTGTGGCCGATGGTATCATGGTGGCGCGTGGCGATTTGGGTGTGGAAGCAGGTATTTTTTCCGTTCCCGGACTGCAAAAAGAGATGATTAAAAAAGCCAACGAACGGGCGCTTCCTGTTATTACGGCCACACAGATGCTGACTTCTATGTTGCATTCAGCCTCTCCCACACGGGCAGAAATATCCGACATCGCCAATGCTGTTTATGATGGTACGGATGCCGTCATGCTTTCAGACGAAACGGCCGTGGGTTCTTTTCCTGTGGAAGCAGTGGAGGTGATGGTAAAAACATTGCTGGATACACAAATCCATTTACCAAAAATTAAAAAGATTCGGCCTGATAAAGCCGAAGGCTTTGCTCACGCAGCCGCGGAAATAGCAGGCGCTGTCCATTGTAAAGCCATTGTCTCTTTTAGCACATCAGGCTATACTGTCAGGCAGATTGCCAAATTCAGACCGCGAAAATCATTATACGCCGTTACTTTCGACCAAAAAGTGAGCCACCGCATGGCTCTTGTCTGGGGTGTGGAAAAGATTTTTACCATCAAACGTGATATCAGCGAAAGCCATATCTTTTATCAGTTTTTGCAAAAAGCCGGTAAAGAGGAGCTGTATATCGTTACTATGGGCTCCCATTCGGGTGTGAAAGGAAGTACCAATATGGTGCGGCTGCTTGACGATGCCGCGAGGGAAAAGATTTTCAAAAGATTTGAAAAGTAAAACGGATAAAGACCGGGGCTTCAAGCCTTCGGTTTTGAAACGGAGTTACAACTGTTTGAAACCCGAGGCTTTTTCTACCTTTGCCGTATGATTGAAGCCTTTCTGAAACATATTGAAAAATATGACCTTTACCGGCCGGAAGAAAAAATTCTGGTGGCCGTAAGTGGCGGTGTGGACTCTGTGGTGATGCTTCATCTGTTGCATCGTTCCGGTTTCAGGCTTGCAATAGCACATTGTAATTTTCAACTTAGAGGCAGCGAATCCGATGGTGATGAAAGCTTTGTGCGAAATTTAGCAGCGCAATATGGCATTTCGGTTTTTGTAAAAAGCTGCGACACACGAGCGTTTGCCGAAAAAGGAAAAATCAGTATCGAAATGGCTGCCCGCCGGCTGCGTTACGATTGGTTTGCTGAAATCACGGAAAAGTACCAGTTTCAGAAACTGTCCATCGGCCACAACAAAGGGGATGATGCGGAGACCTTTTTTATTAAGCTGTTGCGTGGCTCGGGGCTGAGTGGTCTGAAAGGCATTCTGGCGAAAAGGGAGAATATAATCCGGCCGCTGCTGTTTGCTTCCCGTAAAGAGATTCTGGCTTACGCCAAAGAACATCAGCTCCCCTTTCGTGAAGATTCATCCAATGCTTCGGACGATTATCTCCGCAACCGCATCCGCCATCGCCTGCTCCCGTTTTACGAAAAAGAATTTCCGGGAGCAACAAAAGCGCTGGCCGAGAGTCTGGAAAAACTGAAAACAACAGAAACCATTTTCCGCCAGCTGCTAGAGGAAAAGAAAAACCAGCTTTTCCACCGGACAGATGACGAAATTAGCCTTGACAAATCAGCCATTCGTTATTTGGAACCCAAGGCAGACTGGCTTTTTTTCCTTTTGGAAGATTTTGGTTTTAACCGCAGCATCATCGACGACTTTTGTCAAACACTTGAATCATCACAAACAGGGCAGTTGTTCCATGCGGAAAATTACACGCTTCTCAATGATAGCAACAAGCTGATTATCAAAAAGAAAAGGACGGTTTCGGAAAAAGAATTTACCATAAACGATTGGGGAAAACCGGTATCTGAGCCGTTGCAATTAACGTTTGAAATTTTTCCGAATCAACCTGGCTTTACTTTTTCTACGGATAAAGCCGTCGCGTACTTTGATGCGGACAAGCTCTCGCTTCCCTTAAAGCTACGGCGCTGGCACCATGGAGACCGTTTTGTTCCTTTTGGCATGAAAGGGAGTAAATTGCTGAGTGATTTTTTTGTAGATGAAAAAATCAACCGTTTTAAGCGGAAAAATTGCTGGCTGTTACTTTCGGCCAAAGAGATTATCTGGGTAACAGGACATCGCGCCTCCAACCGTTTCCGGATAACCGGCAGAACAAAAAGTATTTTGAAGATCA
>UOET01000288.1_pt1 | contig 11371 bp, 7 predicted proteins | sample 1989391 | NCBI WGS metagenome assembly UOET01 (sample SAMEA4712198, study PRJEB27164) | hydrothermal vent metagenome | biome: marine basaltic hydrothermal vent biome; feature: marine hydrothermal vent; material: mineral | place: Pacific Ocean | collected 2011-06-14/2011-07-23 | depth 1691 m
CTGCTTGCCGAAGGGATTGGCGATACCATACGTGTTTCTCTAACCGAAGCTCCCGAAAAGGAAATCCCTGTTGCCCGGCATCTGGTAGAATTTTATGGCTGCAGGCACACGAAACAGGAGGTAAAAATCAGTTATGTATCCTACGGGAAAATTTCTGTTCAACGGCGGCCGGCCATAGCGCTAATCGATGAAACAAAAACATCTCTGGCAGATAAAAAAGTGCTTTCCCTCTCCTATTGCAGCCTCCCGCACAGAGAACTGCTGATACGTGCCACAGTAGATTTCAATCTCGCTTACAAAAGTAAAAAAGCAGACGGACTACTCATTGACAACGGCCGGGAAGGTGATAGCCGGCAGCTCAAAGAACTGGCTTTGGAAATATTACAGGCTCGTGGATTGTATTATTCAAAAACCGAATTTGTAGCATGCCCTTCCTGCGGCCGTACGCATATTAATATCGAAAAAGAACTGGATAAAGTAAAAAAAAGGTTGGGTAGCCATAAGGGTTTGAAAATCGCCGTTATGGGGTGTCTGGTGAACGGGCCGGGAGAGATGGCTGATGCAGATTATGGTTTTGTGGGTGCTGACACCGGAAAAGTGAACCTGTACAAAGGGGGGGAAATCCTTTTCAGAAACCTTCCGGAAGAGGAGGCTTTGGGTAAGTTGGAAAAACTCATCCTGGAAAAATAGCTACTTTCCTTTCAAAAAAATATCGGCAGTTCTTTTAATGCTCTCTGCCACCGGAGAAAAACGCATTCCTGTTACTTCCGTAAATTTATTACTGCTATAACGATAAACACTGTTGGCTGTTCGGGCTGTATCCCGGGTAATCAATGGCCTTTTACCCGTTAGTCGGGAACTAAATTTCAGTAAGCGCCAGGTGAGCTCACTTGCAACCTTTCCGGCTTTGTATTTTGGTGGTTTCACCCCCAGCGAAAATGCCATTATTTCAAAAAAAATCTTGTAGCTCATATCTTCACTGTTCAGGATAAACCGTTCCCCTGAAATATTGCTCTCCATGAGTAAAATCATGGCTTTGGCCACATCATTTACATCCACATAACCGTTCATCCCTTTGGTATAAACTTTCAAGCCATGATAAACCGTTTGGAACATTTTAGAACTGCCTGCATTAAAATTTCCGGCACCAAGAATAATGGTCGGATTAACGATGACCGCGTTTAACCCTTCGGCAATGCCTCGCCATACTTCCCGCTCCGCTTCATATTTACTAATGGCATATTGAGATATCTTTTGCCCGCTTTTCCATTCCGTCTCTTCAGTAGTTATACCTTCTGCGCCTGCCCGTCCCACCGCCGCTATAGAGCTTACATAACACAGCTTTTTAACTTTTTTCTCAAGGCAGGCATTTACCACATTGACAGTTCCGGTAACGTTGGTTTCCATAATTTCAGTCTTATCTTTAGGATCGAAAGAAACCTTGGCTGCAGTATGATAAACCTTTTCAACGTTTCCCATTGCTGACAAAAGCGTATCAATATCCAGAATATCTCCTTCTACCCATTCAATTTTTGAAAAGAATTTCTCCGGTTGGGGGGTATAATAGGAAAAGATTTTTCGAGTTTGATCAACAGAAGATAAAGAACGCCTCAAAGCCCGTATTTTTTCTTCTTTTTGCGAAAGCTGAAAAAGCAAATGCGCACCAACAAGTCCTGTTCCTCCGGTTACTAAAATCATGGGGCTAAATTAATCTATTTTAATCATGAAAAAGAAATATACAAATTTCGCCAAAAGAGAGTAACCTTAACTGCAAATGTATGTATAACATGACAATTTTAACAAACATACATAACCTGGAATATTTATCATGGACAAACGGGAAAAGTACCGCTTAATGCTTGATTTTAAGGCTGTTAACCGTGCTGAAAAATATATTGAGAGGCTGTTTCAGGAGTGGTCAATCGATGAAATCTATCTTGGGAACATCATTATCTCTATTTCCAACATCATTCATCTATTACCGGAGCATCCGGCCAATCGGAGTGTCTGCATCACTGCCAGCCTGAAAAATGAAACAATTTCCTTCAGCTTTGCAAAGGTTGATGTTTCCGTTCTTAAATTATTTTTAAAGGATTATCTTTTACAGGATGTTCGGGACAATGTCACTCAATCTGTCTTCCTGATACAAAAGGTTGTGGACGAAGTCACCATAGAAGGCGAAAATTTAATTCTAAGGTTTAATACAGACGTCGTGCCGGAGGCTTTTTTTGCTAACCGAAAACAGTCTCTTGAAGATTATTACCAAAACACACCACAAAAGGTCATACATGATTAAATATCAATTAGATAATATATCTAACCTCACTGTTGAACCTACACTTTATTTTTCCTGGATAAAACAGGCCATTAAAGAAGAAAACCATTATTCCGGTGATATCTTTTATCATTTTTGCAGTGATGAATTCTTACTGAAAATAAATCGTACTTATTTACAGCATGACTATTTAACAGACATTATTACCTTTCCGTTATCAACACATCCTGATATTATTTCGGGAGAAGTTTTTATCAGCGTTGAGCGTGTTCGTGAAAATGCTGCCCTTTTACAAACCGGTTTTGAACGAGAATTTGCCCGCGTTCTAATTCATGGCGTTTTGCACCTGTTAGGATACGCAGACCTCACAGACGAAGAAAAACTGCAAATGCGTGCTAAAGAGGATTATTACCTATCTTTGCTTCCGCAAAAATAGTTGTGTTTCACGTGGAACATTATGGAAATGTTTGAAAAATATGACGTCATAGTTGTGGGGGCAGGACATGCCGGAGCGGAGGCTGCTGCGGCGGCGGCAAATCTCGGTTCAACAGTTTTGCTCATAACCATGAACCTGAATGCCATAGCCCAAATGTCGTGTAACCCGGCCATGGGGGGGATTGCAAAGGGACAGATTGTACGCGAAATAGATGCCCTTGGCGGATATTCCGGATTGGTAACCGATAAGTCGATGATTCAATTTCGCATGTTGAATAAGTCAAAAGGGCCGGCCATGTGGAGTCCGCGTGCACAAAGTGACAGAATGCTTTTCTCTGCAACCTGGCGGAAAATGCTCGAAGGAACTCCCAACCTTGACTTCTGGCAGGATACCGTCACCGAACTGCTTATCAAAGGCGATTATGTTTACGGTGTGAAAACAGCCATGGGCCAGGAAATAAAGTCCGGAACCGTCATTCTCACCAACGGAACCTTTCTTAACGGGAAGATTCATATCGGAACAAAGCAGTTTCCCGGAGGCCGCATGGGCGATCCGGCCAGCTACGGCCTGAGCGATCAGATAAAGGCTCTTGGATTTGAGACATACCGACTAAAAACAGGAACACCTGTACGGGTAGATGGGCGCACCATTGACTTTACACAAATGGAAGAACAAAAAGGAGATGTATATCCCGGGAATTTTTCGTTCCTTCAAGAAACCAGATTAACCAGCCAGCGGAGTTGCTGGATCACGTACACCTCACCGAAAGTTCATAATACTTTGAAGCTGGGATTTGCGGATTCGCCCATGTTTTCGGGCAGAATCCAAGGCGTGGGACCAAGATATTGTCCATCAATTGAAGATAAAATTGAACGTTTTTCAGACAAAAGCAGACATCAGCTTTTTGTAGAGCCAGAAGGGTGGAACACGGTAGAATATTACCTCAACGGGTTTTCGTCATCTCTGCCCGATTACATTCAGGTGAAGGCCCTTAAAGAGATTCGCGGATTTGAAAAAGCAAAGATATTCAGACCAGGATACGCCATAGAATACGATTATTTCCCCCCGACACAGCTGAGCAACAGCCTCGAAACCAAAGCTATCAAAAACCTATATTTCGCAGGACAAATCAACGGCACCACCGGCTATGAAGAAGCCGCCGCTCAGGGACTCATGGCGGGAATCAATGCCCATCTAAAAATTAAAGAGGAAAACGCATTTGTACTGTCACGTTCGGAAGCTTATATAGGGGTTTTAATAGACGATCTGATTACAAAAGGAGTGGACGAGCCTTACCGAATGTTTACCTCAAGAGCCGAACACAGAATTCTACTGCGACAAGACAATGCTGACAGACGGCTAACGGAAAAAGCATATAAGCTGGGTCTGGCTACAGAGGAACGTTATTTAAAATACCTAAAAAAAGAAGAAAAGGTAAAGATGCTAACGCAGTTTATTTACGAAGAAAGCATCAGTCCGGAAGAGGCAAATACAATGCTAACGGAAAACAATACCGCCCCAATAAAACAAAAAGTAAAGCTTGCAACAGTATTGCTCAGACCCCAGGTAAATCTAAGCAGCCTAATCGCTGCAAACACAGCGCTATTAAATCGTGTATCAGGAAACAAGATAGAAAAGGAAATTATTGAGGCGGTAGAAATACAGGTAAAATACGAAGGATACATTAAAAAAGAAGAAGAGATTGCAAAGAAAATGAATAAATTTGAAACAATTGTTCTAAAAGATGATTTCGATTATAACCAGCTCACCTCCATATCGTACGAGGCCCGGGAAAAACTGACCAAAATAAAGCCAAAAACTATTGGACAGGCATCGAGAATTAGTGGTGTTTCACCTTCGGACATCAATGTTTTACTGGTATATCTGAGGCGTTAAATAAGAAATGTTTCACGTGAAACAATTACCATGAAAAAAGTATCGACCTGTCCGGTTTGTCAATCGAAAAGTATTTCCAAGCAGTCAGATGTTAAGGATCTTTTTTTGACACAAGAGAACTTTTCCATTTGGCACTGTAAAGATTGCGGCCTCTTATTTACAAATCCAAGACCGGAAAACGAAAGCCTGGGCAAATATTATGAGTCGCAAGAGTATTTGTCACACGACACAAAGAGTAGCGGGGCAATAGGGAAACTGTACCGGTTTCTGCGCAATATCAATATCAAACGAAAATATAAGATCGTTAGTGAACTTTCCCCTACCGGAAAAATTCTTGATATTGGATGCGGAACCGGCGAACTTCTCAGCTATTTTCAAAAACAGAAATGGACAACTATTGGAGTTGAACCCAACAAGGCAGCAAGGAATATTGCCAGAACACAATATCACTTAAAAGTAGAGGAGGAGGAACACCTTCAAAAATTACAGACAGCAGACTTCGATATAATTAGTATGTGGCACGTGTTAGAGCACGTACCCGATATAAATGAAAGAATAAAAGAAGCAAAGCGCCTTCTTAAAAAAGACGGTAGTTTAATTATCGCATTACCAAACACAACTTCCTGGGATGCGGATTTTTACGGGGAATATTGGGCCGGGCTTGACGTGCCGAGACATCTCTATCATTTTTCTCCGGAGGCATTCGCAAATTTGGCAAAGCAACACGGTTTTGAGATAGTCAACACGTTGCCATTAAAGTTTGATGCCTATTATGTTTCCCTGCTAAGCGAACGGTATAAGAAAACACGATTAACTATTTTTCGCGCTATTCTGAACGGAACAAGGTCTAACCGGGCAGGAGCCAAAACAGGAAACTATTCCAGCCTGATATATGTATTGAACAAAAAATAGATACAAAACATAAAACCATCCCGTATGGTAAGTAATCACTCTTGTCAAAAAAAGCCAGTCAATTTTTATTACTTTTACCTCTTCCCATTTCGGAAGATAGTGTCATGAAAAAAATCGACAAACATAGTCTATTCATAAAATTCATGCTTTATATAGCTGGATTTTTCCTCTTTCTCTCTGCCTTCTATGGCCTTAGATACATGGTAGAAAATAATTATCGGCCGGAAACACTGGTTAAAAAGACACGAAACATAATCTATCGCCTTGACAATCAAAATATTACATCCTCGAAAAAAGTGTTCGGTTTTCTCCAGCAGAAAAAAAAGGTTACGTGGGTGTATTTAAACACATATTTGGCTGATTTACAGGCTAATGTGCTGGTTAAGCAGGGAGATTCAATAATATATTGGAATAATAATCAAATTCCGGTAGGCCAGTTATCGTCCATGACCAACGGGAAGGTGAAAATTTTATTCTTAGGTAACAGGTCATACGTTGGCCTGAAATTAGTGAAGGATGGTTATACCGTCGGCCTCTTTTCCCCTTTAACAACAAAGATTCTTCCCTTCGGCGTTAAAATAGAAAATCATCTGGAAAAAGGAAAAAATGAATTTCTCCTAAAAGAGCTGAAGACAACGCTGAAGATAATGCCGGGAGCGATACCACCAAATATGCTCTCTCTCTTATTTTTTCTATACACAGCAATTATCCTCTACATACTAATTATTTTAGCACTTTTATACAAGATACCGGAAAAGCGGATTGCAGTACAATATTCCGGTTTGCTACTATTCTCGTTTTTTATCGATTTAATTTTCATCAGAGGAATTCAATATTATTTTGGATTCCCGAAAGTGTTTAAAAACTCGTTTTGGCTTTCGGGACAAATAACAAACCTTCCGGGACTTAAAACCCCGGGAGATTTGGTGCTGAATTTGGTATTGTTCTGTGTCGGCCTGTACATGCTGTTACGGTATTTTAAAACCAAACAAACCCCCTGGAGCAAACATATCCTGTTAAAGCTCATCCCGATCCAGATTGCACTATTCGCACTACCTGTCGTGTTATACTTTATAACAGAAAGCATCCTGCAAAACGGAAGTCTCATTCTTTTTCCGGAAAATGTTTATTTCAGTACACCGGGTGTTGTACGGCTCTTGTTGGTACTACTGGTTAACCTTTTGTTGTATCTATGGATAGATGCCTTCCTGAGATTCTTCAGACAAAAGGGAATATCCTTTTGGCAAATTATTGCCACACTGACTTTGGTGGCCATCCTGTTTCTGTTGTTAACACAGAGGGAAAACACCATCATCTTTCTGGCCTACATCCTATGCCTGCTATTGATGGCGATAATCTGGTTTCTCAGACTCAGTAAGAAACCTTACTTTCACAGTATATTGACCATCTTCTTACTATCGCTGTCAGCAGCATATTTACTTAACATAAACGAACAGGAAAATCGCAATGCACACCAACGGTTTACGGCAAATATGCTTACGCAAAAACAAGATCCCTATTTGCAATACCTGCTCAAAGATCAATCAAAAAAAATATTAAGCGATACAAACATTATCCAAACAATAGCTTCAGGAAAGGAAGATAAGGAACACCAAATATCACATTACCTGAACAAAAAATATTTCCATGGTATGCTGTCCTCCTACAGCAGACAAGTTACTTTGTGCGAACCGGGGCAACAATTGGAAATACAACCTGACAATAAAGTTGTCGGATGTGATGCCTTTTTCAGACAGTTACAGGGTAAAATAGTGGATACCAGTGCAAACTTCGAATTATCATTGGTAAATAACACCAGCGAAAGCATTTATTACATTGCCCGATTTCATTATCCTGACCTGGCCAACGGAAAAGAGGGAGTTAATCTGTATATCGAATTTTATACCAATATCATCCCGAAAGGACTTGGCTATCCAGAACTATTGCAGGCTGCCGGAACAGGAGAATTACATTTGTCCGGCTACTCGTTCGCCTTTTACGAACGCGGTAAACTTGAATATAAATTCGGCGACTTCCTGTACCCTATTGACCTCTCCGATTTAAAAAAGGCACCTGTGAGAAAATTTTTCAGAAAAGAAGGATACACACATTATATGCTTCCGGTCAATAACAAGGAGGTGCTTCTCGTGAGCAGGCTCCGGCAAACACTTTCGGGATGGTTACTACCCTTTTCGTTACTTTTCATTCTTTCCGGATTTTTTCTCCTACTCTATATCTCAGTTAAGTTCGGAAAACAAATTCTTGAAACATTCAATTATTCCTTCAGCACAAGGCTACAGCTCACGTTATTTTCGACCATGCTGATTATTTTCTTTACTCTAACAGCAATCATTTTGTATTATTTCAATACTAACAACCAACAAACCATAAGCAACAACCTGAAAGAAAAAACCCATTCCGTGCTCATCGAATTACAGCACAAATTATCTCCATTCGGAAGTGCGGCACTGCAAAACAAGCAGGAAATCCAATCTTATTTACAGAAGTTTTCCATGGTTTTCTTTTCGGATATAAATTTATATGATAATTCCGGGAAGCTGGTTGTTTCATCACGGCCGGAAATTTTTAGCCGCGGATTGCAGTCAAGACTCATTAATCCGGTTGCTTACACTGAAATTGAAAAAAAACACAAGCTATTTTATCTCAGCAAAGAACAAATACAAAATGTAGAATTCTATTCTTCCTATGCGCCGTTTATTCTCAGCAACGGGGTAGAAGCCGGAATAATAAACCTGCCTTACTTTGCACGGCAATCAGAATTGCAGCACACCTACTACCAAATGCTGTCCAATCTGATAAATTTGTTTGTAATCACCGGAATGTTGGGCATGCTTTTAATGATTTATCTGTCAAGACTGCTGACACGGCCTCTCAATATTTTACAACGCAAAATTACCGATGTAAGCATTGAAAGACAAAATGAAAAAATAGAATGGAACCGAAAAGACGAAATTGGAAAACTCATCGAGGCTTATAACCAGATGGTAGAAAAACTGGAAGAAAGCGCCCGGCTCATTAAATATTCGGCACGTGAAAAAGCCTGGCGTGAGATGGCCAGACAGATAGCACATGAAATAAGAAACCCTCTTACCCCCATGAAACTCAATGTACAATATCTACAAAAAGTCTATTCAGCCAAAGATCCATCCTTTGATGAAAAGTTTAAATCAGTGAGCCATTCACTTATCAACCAAATTGATACAATGAATGAGGTAGCTGGTATGTTCTCCGATTTTTCTAAAATGAAAATTCCCCTCGATGAAAAAGCAAACCTGATAGAAGCCATAACCTCAACAACTACACTTTTCAGAAAGTCGTACGAAATAACGATTACCATAGATACAGAATCTGATAATCTGGAAGTCCGGGCATCCATGCAGGATTTGCTGCGAATTTTTAACAACTTATTAAAAAACGCAGTACAATCCATGGAAAACGTACCCGAAAAAAATATAAGAATCCAGATTTTACGACGACAAAAATATGCAGAAGTTCGTGTGACTGATAATGGCAAAGGTATTGACGAAGATGACAAAGAGCATATTTTCCAACCCTATTTTACAACAAAATCAAAAGGAACAGGGCTGGGACTGGCCATTGTGAAAAATCTGCTGACGGAAATGGGAGGTGAAATAATTTTTGTATCTGATAAAGGGCTGGGGACGACCTTTATTCTCAAGTTTCCACTATCCGTGGAGTAGCACCAACAACGATACATAACCACAAACATGAAAGATTTCATTTTTCACAGGCACCAATTTATCTTTACAGTCCACATTATGTTATATAACATTCATTTATCAAATTATAACTAAGTGTTATAAGTAAAAATCTCCTTCAGGAGACTTCATAAAGCCCGATAAAAATCCGAGTCGGTTAAAAATAGAAACGCAAGTAATTTAAGTATGGATTTTTTTAGAATAAAACGACCTGTCAAAAAATAAGCTTTAAATTTGTACACTCAAAGCCTATGAGCAACTTAAGCGCCATAAAGAAACCCATTGCAGAAGAGATAAAAGCCTACCACAAGGTTTTCCGTACAATCATACGCTCAAAAGTACCCCTGCTCGATATCATTATGAAGTACATCCTTAAAACCAAGGGCAAAGAAATCAGGCCTATTATTGTGATGTACACGGCCAAAATGATGGGCGAAATAAGCGAAACTACTTATTATGCCGCTACACTTATCGAGTTGCTGCACACGGCCACGCTGGTTCATGATGACGTGGTAGATGACTCCAATAAACGACGCGGACTGTTCTCTGTAAACGCCTTGTGGAAAAATAAAATAGCCGTACTTGCCGGCGATTACCTTCTGGCAAAAGGACTTTTGATGGCGGTAGAAACCAACAACCATCATTTGCTGGAGTTTGTATCAAAAGCAACGCGCGACATGAGCGAAGGGGAGCTGCTGCAAATAGAAAAAGCAAGAAAATTAGACATAAGCGAGGAGGTTTACTTCGAAATTATCCGAAAAAAAACAGCATCGCTACTGGCATCTTGTTTTGCCACAGGAGCATTATCAACCATTACCGACAGGGAAGCAGTAGAAAAACTCTGGCGTGTAGGCGAGCTCACCGGAATTGCTTTTCAGATTATGGACGACTTGTTGGATTTCAGAAAAACTTCCGTCACGGGAAAACCTACGGGTATTGACATCAAAGAAAAGAAGATTACACTGCCTTTGATTTACCTGATGAACAACAGCAACAATACGGAGAAAAAGAAAATTATCCGTACTATTAAAAGGAGAAATCAAGATACCAAAAGTGTAGAACATCTCATCAATCGCGTGCATGAAGCGGGTGGTATTGATTATGCCCGTAAAAAAATGATGGAGTACAAAAATAACGCCATCGAGCTATTACACGAGTTTCCGAATAACGAAGCCCGCCAGGCATTGGAGGAGATCATCGAGTTTACCATCAGCAGAAAGAGCTAAAAAAGGCCTGAAAGAATAAGGCTGCCTGAAAGAAAATTCAGACAGCCATTATTAACAAAGTTTTCCAAAGGCTAACGAATCACAAGCTTCCTGGAAATAGTTCCTTTGACATCTGACCCGGAACCTATGTATATTTCCACAAAATAAATTCCACTTGCCAGAGACTTATTTACTGCAACGTTGTTTCCGTTGTAAACATGGTTGAATACTTTTGTTCCGTTCTGGCTGAAAATTTCAACACGGAGAATATTTTTGTCCGCTTTAATGACAAAATTACCCGAATTAGGATTAGGGAATATACTTACTTTTCCAAGCTGCGCCTCATTATTATGAATTCCCGTACATTCTTCACGGTATATTTTTATACTACCATTAGCAACCAGGTCCCCGTCATAAACCGATACGCTGTAGGTAACAGAATCGCTACCGGGCTTAACTATGGGGTTTTGTTTTGGAGAAAAAAAGCCAAACGGAGTTGACCCCCAGTTAAAGACATAATTACCTGAACCTCCGCCAGTAATGGCAAACAACTGTGTTGTATCACCGGAACACACTGTTGTACGGTTAGCTGTAACTTTAACGCTAAGCGGGCTTCTTACCTGGATGTAATCTATTACTGTTTTGGTGTAGGAAGTGTCTGCATCATAAGCGGTAAGTTTTACTGTATATGAGCCAATCGCATTAAAGCTTATTTTTGGGTTTTGGGAAGCATCACTTCCCTCCCGATAAGTTAACGTGTTGGGGGTAATCACCCATTTCCAGGCAATGGGGTTATTGGTGGACAAATCGGTAAAACTAATGGTGTCATTTACAAAAGGGGCAACATTGTCGGCTTCAAAATCAGCTTGTTTAATCTGTGGGATGTAGCCTGTAAATAAAGGAGAAG
>UOET01000107.1_pt1 | contig 11320 bp, 9 predicted proteins | sample 1989391 | NCBI WGS metagenome assembly UOET01 (sample SAMEA4712198, study PRJEB27164) | hydrothermal vent metagenome | biome: marine basaltic hydrothermal vent biome; feature: marine hydrothermal vent; material: mineral | place: Pacific Ocean | collected 2011-06-14/2011-07-23 | depth 1691 m
ACTGTTGAAAAAGAGGCCTGCACGAACAATCTGGTACCAACTTCCAGCACAACAGCTCAGCTGGTGATGGGCGATGCACTGGCTGTGAGTCTGCTCGAATTGCGGGGCTTCACCACCGGTGATTTTGCAAAAATCCACCCTGGTGGCTCACTGGGTAAGCGGTTGTATTTACGCGTTGCCGACATTTTTGTACACAATCAGGTTCCAAAAGTAAACATCAGCGAATCTATGGAAAACATTATTCTTGAGATATCTTCCAAGCGTCTCGGTGCGACCGCCGTTTTGCAAGACCGGAAACTCGTGGGAGTAATTACCGATGGTGATTTGCGCCGAATGCTGGAAAAACACACCAATTTTAAAGTACTGAAAGCCTCGGATATTATGACTTCTCATCCAAAAGCTATTCAGAAAGATCAGCTGGCTGTGGATGCACTCGGAATTATGAAAGAAAATAACATTACCCAGCTTCCCGTTCTTGACGGTGAGAAATACGTAGGAGTTGTACATTTGCACGATATTCTTAAAGAGGGAATTTTATAATGAAAGCAGTAAAGCCCGACGACTTCAATACATACCGGGAAGCCATGAATGAAAAAATTCTGGCCGCTCCCAACAATAAAATTATTAAGCGGATTTTTAATATCGACACCAACGCATACCTCGCCGGAGCACTGGACGAAAAAACCAAAGAAATGTTAGGACTGGTAGCCTCCATGGTGCTAAAATGTGACGACTGTATTTATTATCATCTGGAAGGCTGCTTTAGTAAAGGGGTTACAACCGAAGAGCTTATGGAAATTTTTGGTGTTGCCAACCTGGTGGGAGGAACCATTGTCGTTCCCCACACCCGAAGAGCCATGGAATTTTGGGAATATCTGCATGAGAAACAGGGAAACGAGGAATAAGGTTATGAAACTCTGGACAAAAGATTTGGTGAAAAAATACCACCAGCGTACGGTTGTAAAAAAGGTTTCCATCGAGGTAAACCAGGGGGAAATTATTGGGCTGCTGGGGCCTAACGGTGCCGGAAAAACCACCACTTTTTATATGATGACCGGATTAATAAAACCTTACGAAGGGCAGGTTTTTCTCGACGATATGGAAATAACCAAACTACCCATGTACAAACGGGCAAAACTCGGAATCGGTTATCTGGCACAGGAAGCCTCCATTTTCAGGCAGATGAGTGTGGAAAATAACATTAGAGCAGTGTTGGAGTTCACCAGTTTTACCAAAGCACAGCAAAAAGAACGACTCGAATCCCTTTTGGACGAATTTGGCTTACAGCGTATCCGTAAAAGCCTTGGAATTCAGCTTTCGGGTGGCGAACGTCGCCGCGTGGAAATTGCCCGTTCATTGTCGGTAAATCCCAAGTTTATTTTGCTGGACGAACCATTTGCAGGTGTTGATCCTCTTGCGGTGGAGGATATCCAAAACATTGTGGCCAAATTAAAAACCAAAAATATCGGCATCCTGATTACCGACCACAATGTACATGAAACCCTTTCGATTACCGATCGTGCTTATTTGCTTTTTGAAGGGTCTGTGTTGAAATATGGCACATCCGAAGACCTCGCTAATGATAAAGTGGTGCGCAAAGTATATCTTGGACGGAACTTTGAACTACGGAAGAAAAACTTAAAAAAAGATGAATGAGAAAAGGCCTTTTCAGCCCTGAATATCGGTCAGATACACTATTAATGACAAAAACAGGTAAAGCAGAATTATAAACGGAACAGCCACTATCTGGAACCAAATCAGCAATACCAGCGCCACTATGAGGAAAACATATTTTATACTGTTTTCTCTCCACCCGAATGATTTGAATTTCAACGAGAACATAGGGAGGGTGGAGACCAGTAACAGTGAACCGAAAATTGCTACTGTAAGCAGGAAGTACGTATTGGTAAATACCATATACCAAAAACTCTGTGAGGCGTATAGCGTATGACGAATAAGAGGAAACGAAGCAACTAATATCGCCAACGCCGGGGTGGGCATCCCTCTAAACGAAATGACTTGTGTTTCATCAATATTGAATTTTGCCAAACGCAACGCCGACATCCAGGGAATCATAATGGCAAAAAACGGGAGAAAATCAACACCTTTTGCTGCCGGATTTCCATGGCTTATCAGTATCATCTGATACATAATAAATCCAGGCGCCACCCCAAACGTAACCATGTCGGATAACGAGTCGAGTTGTAAACCGATGTCAGACCTGGCATCCAGCAACCGTGCCGAAAAACCATCAAAAAAATCAAAAACGGCACCCACAAATATGAAAATGCCGGCAATAGCCAAATCTACCGGCGTTCCTTTTACCCCAAAATAAACGGAAATAATGCCGGAAGTAAGGCTCAGAAGCGTGATGCTGTTAGGAATATGATTTTTAAATGCCATATCAATTATTTTTACCCAAAACTACAAAGAAAACAATTCGGATGCTTTTTTATTTGTAATAACCTAAGTTCAGCATAAGATTTTCCGTAAGCAAGTCTTATGTCAAACTTGGGTTAATAACATCTACACGGGTTTTACTGTTGTTGTGTCATACCGAAAGAGATGTAGGGAGATGTTTCTTATTTTTGCCGCCGTAATATAAAAGTATGTATCCATTCGAAATAAAAATAGAAGATTTTAACTATCCCTTGCCCGACAACAGCATTGCCAAATACCCGTTGGCAAAACGCGACAGGTCGAAGCTATTGTATCTGAACAAAAGTCGGATATCCGAAAGAAAGTTCTCCGACATCCCTGATTTACTGCCGGATAACGCCCTTTTACTTTTCAATGAAACACGGGTTATTCAGGCACGGTTGTTATTTAAGAAATCTACGGGGGCACACATAGAGATATTTTGTCTTGAGCCTGTAGCACCGGTAAATGATTTTCAGCTGGCTTTTCAGCAAAGGCCGCCTGTAATCTGGAAATGCCTCGTGGGTAATGCCCGGCGTTGGAAAAATGATCGTCTTGTAGCGAAACTACTGATAAAAAACCGTGAAGTAACTCTTTTTGCCGAAAGAAAAGAAAAGCTGACAGATGCCTTTTTGGTTTCTTTTGCCTGGCAGCCTGAAGATATTTCTTTTGCCGACATTCTTGAATCTTCCGGTCTGACTCCACTGCCACCTTACCTGCATCGCGAAGCTGAGCTTTCCGATAAGACGCGTTATCAAACCATATATGCCCGCCTGAACGGGTCGGTTGCAGCACCCACTGCCGGATTGCACTTTACCCAATCCGTATTAAACCATCTGGATGAAAAAGGCATAGATAAGGATAAGCTGATTTTACATGTGGGAGCCGGAACTTTTAAACCGGTAACCGCCATAACCATTAACGACCACGAAATGCACACCGAGCAAATACGCATTTCCATTGAAACGCTTAAACATCTATACCTTTCAAACGACAAATTTGTAATTCCTGTTGGAACAACTTCCATGCGGTCGCTGGAAAGTCTGTTTTGGATGGCTTTACGCATTCGGCTTGGCAAAGATGAGCCTTTTAGTGTGTCGCAATGGGATCCATATCAACTGGAAATACCGGAAGATTTTTCCATCAGGAAAGCGTTGGAAATTCTTGTTTCAAAATTGGAAAAAGAAAAAACAACTGTACTGAAAGGAGAAACCCAACTGATGATTGCTCCCGGGTATCATTTCCGTTTTGCACGCGGACTCATTACTAATTTTCATCAGCCCAAAAGTACTCTGTTGCTTCTGGTGTCGGCACTCATCGGAAACAGGTGGAAAGATGCCTACGATTTTGCCCTGAAAAACAACTTCCGATTCCTGAGTTATGGTGATAGTTGCCTGTTTCTCCCTTAACCTGTCCTTTATTTCAAAAAATTTGCCAACCATTCAATACGCTACATAATAACATGTTACGATTGGTTGGTGAATAACTAACAGTCGAAAATATGAGAAACCCCGGATAATTAGTTGGGTTTATGATATTTCCGCTTTATTTTTGAAGAAGTATTCATTTCAAAAACTATTGACCTATGAAAGAGATTACCCATGATGCACAAAAGTTTATGGATTTGAAGGAGTTTGTCCTGAATGTCAATTCCTATGAAGAAGCAGTTAGCGGTTTTAAATGGCCTCGAATTACCAAGTTTAACTGGGCGCTGGATTATTTCGATGTTATTGCTGAAGGCAACCGGAAACCCGCGCTAATTTTCGCAGATGTAAACGGCAAGGAGGAAACCGTTACATACGATGAGATGATGAAGCGATCGAACCGGGTGGCTAACTTTCTTAATGACCTGGGGCTGGAAAAAGGTGATCGGGTAATGCTGATGATGGACACTTCTGTCGAAATTTATGAATTGTTTCTCGGAATTATGAAAGCCGGCGGAGCCATTATTCCCGCTTCCACACTATTGTCACCAGCCGATGTGTCCGATAGAATTGTTCGTGGTGATGTAAAATACGTCGTTGCACATAACAAGTATCATAGCCGGGTAGATGAAGCCGGAGATGCCTTATATCGTCTTAAAGGTCTCATTTGTGTGAAGCCTCCGGAAGATAAATGCCTCTGCGAAAGCAAGGAAAATATTCCCTGTTGGGTTGACTACAGAGAAAACAAAAACTATGATGAACATTTTGAAACTAATTTTATTACTTACTCATCCGACATTTTATTTTTATTTTTCACATCCGGAACAACTTCCAAACCCAAATTGGTGATGCATCCACATCATTATCCCGTGGGACATCTTACCACCATGTACTGGCTCGACCTGAAACCCGATGATGTACATTACAACATCAGCTCCCCCGGATGGGCTAAATTTCTGTGGAGCAGCTTTATCGCTCCCTGGAACGCCGGCTGTACAGCTTTCACCCTGAAATACGACCAGTTTGATCCGGACAAAGTGCTGGATGCCATGGAGAAACACAAAATAACAAGCCTTTGCGCTCCGCTAAGCGTATGGAAACTTTTTGGCAGCAGGGATTTCTCAAAATACAAATTCTCATTGAAGAAAATGGTCAGCGCCGGAGAACCGGTTAACCCGGAAATTAGTAAAATGGCAAAGAATCTTACAGGCATAGAGCTACGTGAAGGCTACGGCCAAACCGAAACAACAGCCATGGTGGGAACTTTCCCTGGAATGAAAACCAAACCCGGTTCTATTGGAAAAGTAGCACCCGGATATGAAGTAAAAATACTGAATGCGCAACTCGATGAGGTGGAACGTGGAAAAGATGGCCAGATTTGCTGTGCCATTTACCCTGTAAAGCCCATGGGGCTGCTGGCAGCTTACGAAGATACGCAACGTAACAAAGATATCTTTAAAGGCGGATGGTACCTTACCGGCGATACGGCCTTCATGGACAAAGAAGGTTTTGTGCATTTCGTAGGCCGCGTGGACGATGTCTTCAAAAGCCTAGATTATCGTATCAGCCCATTTGAAGTGGAAAGTGAAATTATTGAGAATCAGGCCGTACTGGAGGTAGGCGTTATTCCAACGGTGGACAAAAAAGACCGTATTGTCCCTAAAGCTTTCATCGTCTTGAATCAGGAATATACACCCAACCGGAAGATGGCACTGGAGATATTTCGCTTTATACGTGACCACATGGCGCCATATAAACGTCCACGTTCTATCGAATTTATGGATGAATTTCCGAAAACAATTAGCTCAAAAGTTATGCGGAAAGATCTGCGTGCTTATGACGAGGAACTGAGAAAAGAAGGAAAAACAGGCAAATATGAATTCTTTGAATCGGAGTTTGCTCAGGAACTGAACCTGAGAAAAAGAAAATAAGCCATAAGTTCACATAATCAGCCACGAATTCACGAATAAAAATATATTCGTGAATTCGTGGCTGATGTTATTTCTAATTTGTGGCCTTCAGGATAAATTTGATATTTTTTCCGGCGGTAAGCCGGAAAACAATAAATTTGCCTATTCAATCAGAAACATGGACATCAACAGGGAAGAAATTACAGGGATTATTCTTTCCGGTGGCAAAAGCAGCCGGCTCGGAAAAGACAAAGGGTTGTGCGCCTTCAAAGGGAAAAGTCTGGTTTCATATGCTATTGAAATTTTAAAACCTCTTTGCGGGGAACTTATGATTTCTGCCAATCATTTTCCGGAAAAATATGCTGAATTTGGTCTTCCGGTTATTTCCGACGAAATCAAAAATATCGGACCCATGGGCGGGATTCATTCCTGCCTGAAGAAATCGAAAACACAGCACAACCTTATCTTATCGTGTGACACGCCTTTTGTGAACACCGAAATCTTTCGCTATTTACTGAAAGAGGTGGAAAATTTCCAGGTGGTTTGTCCGGCGCACGAAACTTTTCTGTTGGAGCCGTTGAGTGCCTATTACAATACCAATATCTTGGGCGATATGGAAGAAGCGATTCGCAAAAAGGAGTACAAAATGATGCGTTTTTTTAAGCATATCCGGTTCAAGTCGGTGAGTATTGACCGAAGGCTGCCTTTTTTTAATGATTATCTCTTTTTGAATTTGAATACGCCGGAGGATTTGAAAAAAGCGGAGGGGCTAACACAATGAGCCAGGATGGCACAACAGCAGGATATGCATGACAATTCCTAACAACCTGAGTTGATATAAGATTTGTCTGACAAATAATTTCAATCTTTTATTTTTGGGCGCCAGCTATTTTGCCAAGAACAGAAAATAATCTTTCAAAACCTGTGCATTTTCAACTTCGGTGGTGAAAATTTCCAGCAACGCCGGCCGTTTGTTTTCGCTATAGAACTCAGGGAGGCAAGATTTTAGCCCGGTTTCATTTTCGGCTTTAAAATAACGAATGTCGAAAGCTTTGGCTATCAACTCTACTTTCCAGTGGTGTGTGGCGGCGAAAAACTTTTCGCGTTGCGCACTGGTGTCGGGCCCCTGAATAAAACGAAAAATATCACCACCGCCATTGTTGATGACGATAATTTTCAGGTTAGGCGTCAGGTTTTGGTTCATCAGGGCATTGGAGTCGTAGAAAAAGCCCAGGTCGCCGGTGATAATGGTGTTAATCTTCTCTTTTGCAGCGAAAGCAGCTCCTGCAGCAGTCGAAACCTGCCCGTCGATACCACTTACGCCACGGTTAGAGCGATAATGAAATTTGGGAAGACTTCCGAAAAGTTGGGCATAGCGTACGGGCGTGCTGTTACCCAGATGCAAAAGAGTGTTATCAGGTATTTCGTGAAACAATATCTCATACATTTTGAGGTCACACCAGCCTGTTTTCGCCAGAAAAGCTTTGCTTTTTTGCAAAACCATTGCTTTGTGTCTTTGCCAAAATTGACGGTAGGTACCGGGAACTACCGATAAATTATCTTTTTCCATTGTGAGAAATTCAGCTGCTTCCATAGTAATAACACCGGTCAGGCAAAAGTAGGTGTCTCTTCTTTCTCCGGAAGGCGAAATGTGCCAATGGTTTTTTGCCGGATATTTCCTTAGGAGCTTTTTGATTTTTTTTGAGACGACGGCTGTGCCAAAGGTGACCAGCAACTCCGGTTGAAAGTCCGCTATTTCCTTCTCTGAAATTTCTGTGATGAGATTATCAATTTCATCCATGAAAGCCGGCAAATGCAGATTGGAAGTGGTTTCGGTCATGACAGCAACCTGTTGAAACTCTGAAAGATGCTGCAAGATTAAATTGAGTTTTTTGGAAGGTTCGCCCTGGCCGGCAAGAATGAGTGTTTTCCGGCTTTTATGCCAGTGTTGCAAAAATTTTTGACGGGTGCTCTCATCCACAGTGGGTTGTTTTTCAGAAGTATCCAAAACTTTACCGGCTTCCGGCAGTTCGGTGAGTCCGTAAAGAGGCTCATCGAAGGGAATATTGATGTGAACCGGCCCTGGTTCGGGAAAACGTGTCTGGTCTATGGCTTCATTTATGAGTAGGATGGCCTTCTCTTTTTCTGCTTCCGAAGTTACTTCCAGTGGCAGGGAGTAAGATTCCCTGATAAAATTGGCAAAAACATTCTCCTGCCTGATGGTTTGCCCATCACCCACATCGATGAGATGTGGCGGACGGTCGGCAGTGAGTATGAGTAACGGAATTTTCTGATAATAAGCCTCAGCGATGGCAGATGAATAATTGAGTACCGCACTTCCCGATGTACAGGCTATGGCCACAGCACGTTGTTTTTGCTGTGCCATACCAAGAGCAAAAAAGGCGGCACTACGCTCATCAACTACACTTACAGCTTTAATATCAGTATGTTGAGCAAATGAAATGATAATAGGAGCATTGCGTGATCCTGGTGAAAGCACAATTTCCCGAAGCCCTTTTTTAACAAAAATATCTGCCAGCAGGCTAATGGTTTTTTTATCGGAAGTCATGGGGCAAAGTTGCGCATTTTTTCCAAAACCGACAAGAGGGTAGCCGATTTGTCTTCTGTTTCCTGCCACTCTTTTTGCGGACTGGAAGCAGCGGTAAGCCCTCCGCCAACATAAAGTTCAAATTTATCTTTTAAAAAACGGGCACAACGCAGATTTACAAAAAGAGATGCAGTGTTCTCCATCTTCCACGGACCCAGAAAACCGGTATAAAAAAGTCGTTTGTGTTTTTCCGTTTCGCTAATAAGCTGCCAGGCTTTCTCTTTGGGCAAACCGCATACAGCCGGAGTGGGATGCAATGCTTTTACAAAACGGCCTGTTTTACCAGGCAAAGTGCCGGCCGGAAAGTGGAAACGCGTACATAGGTGAGCAAGATTTCCGGCAAGAACAGTTTCCACCGGCTGCTTCTTGTAGATTTTTATACCCGTTTCCCTTATCTGTTCCTCCACAAAATCCGTAACAAAAGCCTGTTCCTTTTTCTCTTTTTCTTCCCAATACAGCGGTTTGTCGTCGGAAGTCCGTTTTTGTGTTCCTGCCAGTGCCATAGTTTCGTAAAAGTTGCCATTGCGCTTTAGCAGTATTTCAGGGGTAGCACCTGTCCAAATCCCTTCACCGGGAAGGTGAAAAAGGTAAACAAAGGCTGTGGGATACTTTTGTTTCAACGAGTCAAAAAATAAGTCGATGTTAAATTCCGATGGTACTGATTTTTCTACAACTCGCGACAGCACCACTTTCTGAGCTTCACCTTTTTTTATTCGGCTTACAACTTTTTTTACATCCCGTAGGTAGTTTTTTCTGCTGATGATGAAATTATTTCCTTCCGGAAGTTGGAACGCCTTGTCCGGTAAAAGATTTATTTTATCAGATAATTCTTTGGCTTCCTGCGTGTTATGCGAAATTAAATTCGTTTTTATTAAATAGGCTTTCCCTGTCTGGTAAACGTCAAAAGTGGCGATAACAAATCCTTGTTGTTGTTCCAGCTCTTCCAATGGAAATTGCTGAACCTGCTGTGATGTCTGGACAAGGAAAACCGGTTCCCTTTCTCCGGGGAGGCAGTAAACTACAAACGGCAGGTTTTTGGTAAGGAGTTGGCGGATAAGCATAAAAAGACAGCTTTAAATCAGGATTGGGTCTCCTTTTTCTTCACAACAAAAATGGATACGCGGCAGGTAGAGATCAGGTGACCCTGCTCATCCTTTACATCTACATTCCAGATGTGGGAGCTGCGCCCGTGGTGTATTATCACCGCTTCGCCAATAACCTGGCCGCTGCGGGCGCTACGCACATGGTCAGCAGAGAGGTGCTGTCCTTTTACATCGAATTTTTCACGGTCAACCATCAGTGCAGAGCCAACACTCGCCAACGTTTCAGCCAATGCCAGCGTGGCACCGCCATGCAGAATATGCATGGGCTGAAAAGTCCGCTCGTCCACCGGCATACGCGCTTTCATATATCCTGTACGTGCCTCAATATACTCTATCCCGAGCTGCTCCATGAGCGTCCCTTTGTTCATTTTGGAAAGAGCTGCTATATCAAAAGTTTCCTGTTCCATGAATAATCAGATTAAAGAGCAAATATACGGTTTTCAGCATTCCCGGCTTTGGGCATGGCCACCTCAAACTATTCTCGCTCATTTCAAATATTCATGTTAAACATCGTTGCACAAATCACTGTACCAACAATTTGATATTCACCGTAATGGGTAGGTTTTTCTGAAAATCATACAATGTAAGTTTACGCAACTCATAATAGTTGACCCAGTAATCGCGCAATGTTTTAAAATAATTTAGCCGGGCATTGTCGTTGTCAATCTGAGCATTATTAAGTTCCAGCACATCGTTTACTTTACCAATAAGATACCGCTCGTGGGTTACCACATACCGCTGTTGAGCTACAGTGTCCGATTTGGCAGCTATGGCCAGTTGTTTTTTTTGCATAGCAAACTGCATAACACTTAGGTAAATATTTTGCTCAAAATCAATTTTATCCTGTTGAACAGCTGTTTTTACCAGTTCCTGATTTGACTCGGCTATTTTGATTCCACCTTTCGCTTTCCCCCAGTCGAGGAGTGGCAGGACGATGCCCATACTCACCCGTTCCTGATTCAAAGGGTACCTGTAAGCTTCCTGAATTGTGTGCGACGTTTGTGAAATCCCAAAACTTGCGTACAGACTCATGTCGAAGCGGCCGTTCATCCGGGCCATGTTCAATTGACTGGCCGCCTCCAGCAGACGCTGGGTAAATAGCAGAGAGGTGGAAGTATTGAGTTTGGCTTCCTCAACGGCTTTACTCACGGAAACATTAAAAAAAGAGGTCAGCAGCGGTGGAATAAGTTCTATGCGATCACTGCCAGCCAGACGCAAGTATGATTTAAACCGAAAAAGTTTATCATTATAATCCAGCTGAGCCTGCTCAACGGAGGCATCAGCTTTTAGAAAATTCAGTTGAAGTTGCAGCAAATCATTCTCGGCAATTTTTCCAAGATTGTAACGTCCTTTGGCAATTTTGTATAGCGTATCATAGTTATGGTAATTCTTTTGGGCTATTTTACGTTCTATTTGTGCGGTGAGAAACGAAAAAAAGTAGTTGGTTGCTTTTATGGCAATATCTTCTTCGGATTCCAGATAAATACGTTTGGCTTCTTCATACTTCAGCGGTTCTATTTTTTTATTCCATTTGTAAGGATTATAGGTAAAAATTGGCTGTTTTATACCAATATTTATCATGTTACTAAGGTATTGCCTGGTGGTGGTATCCGTGAAGAAATTGTCCATACGCTGCAGACCGGTATTCACAAATATCTCCCCACCGGTAAGCCCTATTTTCTGGTTTAACGAAAGTCCCAGTGAATAGTTTGTGACACTTTGCGACGCATATGAAATGGTTCCGTCAGGAGCGGAAATAGCATTGATACTCCGGTTGATGTCAGGCAGAGTGGCTGCTAGGTTTAGTTCGGGCAGATAGGTAGCTTTAAAAGTACGGTATTGCCAGTAACTTTTACG
>UOET01000020.1_pt1 | contig 11198 bp, 10 predicted proteins | sample 1989391 | NCBI WGS metagenome assembly UOET01 (sample SAMEA4712198, study PRJEB27164) | hydrothermal vent metagenome | biome: marine basaltic hydrothermal vent biome; feature: marine hydrothermal vent; material: mineral | place: Pacific Ocean | collected 2011-06-14/2011-07-23 | depth 1691 m
GATTACTACCGGTACCATGATTAAGCTGGGGAAAGTGAAAGGAAATAAAATGGTGGACATGCAACTGACGAACCAAAAGCTGGTAGAACGGGGTACACGTATGATTATGGAAGAAACAACTTTGGGCGAAAAAGAAGCCAAAAGGCTCCTGCTGCTATATGGATCGGTGAGAAAAGTACAGGAAGTCTGGAAAAGTGAACAAAAGTAACGATGATGAGTAAACATAATTTTGTGCAGTTGACAGTTGCCTGTTTGCTGCTTTGGATGGCCGGCTTCACGACCGCCACAGCCCAAAACGAATCTTCAGCCCCTGCCTTCCGAAAAGATTTGGAAACACATTGGGTTGACTCCGTATTCAATTCATTGAATCGCAACGAGAAAATCGCACAGTTGATTTATGTGGCCGCCTATTCTAACCGCGGGGTGGCACATGAAGTCGCTGTTACTGATTTGATACGAAAATATAAAATCGGCGGACTGATATTTTTTCAGGGAACGCCACAAAAGCAGGCACTACTGACCAACTTTTATCAATCACAGTCCAAAGTACCACTGATGGTTGCCATGGATGCAGAGTGGGGGCTGGCCATGCGACTGAAGCATACCATACATTTTCCCTACCAAATGGCCTTGGGAGCCATTGGCAACGACAGTCTGATTTACCAGATGGGGCGCGAAATAGGAAGAGAACTGAAACGAACAGGCGTACAAATGAATCTCGCTCCGGTTGTTGACATCAACAACAATCCCAATAATCCGGTGATTAACTTCCGTTCGTTCGGTATGGACAAGAAAATGGTGGCCGCCAAAGGGATTGCATACATGAAAGGGTTGCAGGAGGAAGGTGTTCTGGCTACTGCCAAACATTTTCCGGGGCACGGAGATACCGGCACCGACTCACACAAAACACTTCCGGTAGTTCCATTTAGCCGGGAGAGGCTGGATACGCTTGAGATGTATCCTTTTCAGCAGATGATAGATGCAGGAGTATCCGCTGTTATGACAGCGCATTTGTATGTACCGGCTCTCGATTCCACACCACATCTCGCCTCTTCCCTTTCCAAAAAGATCGTTACGGGTATTTTAAAAGACAGCCTGGGATTTAAAGGTATTGTAATTTCCGATGCCATGAATATGAAAGGTGTAACGAAATATTTCCTGCCCGGAGAAGCAGATGCCAAAGCGATGGTGGCCGGAAATGATGTACTGGAATTTGTTCAGGACGTACCGTTGGCCATAAAAAAGATAAGAAAAGCCATCGCGAAAGGTAAAATTTCGTGGAAAGATATCAACCAGCGTTGTAAAAAAGTACTTGCTGCCAAATATTGGGCAGGCCTAAGCCACTGGCATCCTATTGATACAGCCAATATAATAAAAGATTTAAATCCGCCTTCGGCTGAAATACTAAACCGCAAACTTATCCGGGCTTCACTAACAGTACTCCGTGACAACAACAATATTATTCCGGTGCAGAACCTTGAACAACAGCGTATTGCCACGTTGGCTGTTGGAAGCAAGACGGAAATTCCTTTCCAGAAAATGCTGGCCAACTACACGCAGACAACAAATTTCTACTGGACAAAAAGCGATACGCTTTCCGATAGTCTGTGGCTGGCACGGTTAAAAAACTACAGTTTGGTCATTGTTGGAATTACAAACATGAGCCAGTATCCTGCCAGAAATTTTAGTATTACTCCTGAGATGCTGGACTTTTTAAAAAAGGTTATGGCTTCGCATCAAACTATTATAACCGTTTTTGGAAATCCGTTTTCGTTGAACAAGATGCCGGGCATTGAAAAATCCGATGGGCTGGTTTTGACTTACGAAGACAGCCCACTGTTTCAAAATCTGGCTGCCCAGCTTATTTTCGGCGCCTTTGGTTCGCAGGGGACACTACCGGTACGTTTGGATAAATTTCCCATCCATTACGGGATTAAGGTCCCTCCGTCAGGCCGGCTGGGTTATACCATTCCGGAAGAGGAAGGGATGAATTCGGTTTATCTGAATAAAGCGGTTGATTCCATTGCCCTGGCCGGCATCAACGCAAAAGCTTATCCGGGCTGCGAAGTGCTGGTAGCCCGCAACGGGGCGGTAGTATTTCATAAGTCTTATGGTTATCACACCTACTACGACCGTGAAAAGGTAATTAATAATGACCTTTTTGATTTTGCTTCTTTGACAAAAGTTACTGCTTCTCTTCCTGCAATTATGGAACTCTACGATCAAGGCAAACTAAAGTTGGATGTACCTTTTGACACTTATTGGCCGGCTTTTAAACATTCCAACAAGAATAAAATGACTTTGCGGGAAATACTGGCGCATCAGGCTGGCTTGCAGGCATGGATTCCTTACTGGAGAAAAACCGTTAAAGCAAATGGAAAATTCAAAAGGAGGATCTTCCGGAGAGATTCATCCTCCCGTTTTGATGTTCCGGTTTCACCGGATCTGTTTCTGAACAAAAATTACCGGAAGACCATGTATCGCGAAATTAAAAAATCACCGGTTTCGCCCATTAAAAAGTATCTCTATTCCGGACTGGCTTTTTATCTTGTCCCACAGATTGTTAAGAACATGACCGGTGAAAATTTTGAAACTTTTCTGAAAAAGAATATTTATCGCCCCCTTGGCGCTTATAACCTCACTTTTAACCCTTACCGCCATTTTCCTTTAAAGGATATTGTTCCCACGGAAATTGATACGTTTTTCCGTAAATGGGCTATTCACGGATACGTTCATGATGAAGGTGCAGCTATGATGGGCGGTGTTTCAGGAAATGCCGGCTTGTTCGGAACGGCCAATGATCTGGCAAAACTGGCACAAATGTATTTGCAAATGGGATTCTTTGGCGGAAAACAGTATATCTCAGATACCACCATGAAAGAGTTTACCCGTCGCCAGTATCCTGAAAACGGAAACCGAAGAGGACTGGGTTTTGACAAGCCGCTGCTCGGAAACGACACCCTTCCGGCAGAGAAAGCCTATCCGGCACAAAGTGCCAGTTCTGAAAGCTTTGGACATTCCGGTTACACGGGAACCTTCCTTTGGATCGACCCGAAAGAAAATCTTGTCTATATCTTTTTCTCCAACCGCGTTTACCCCACACGGCTAAACCATAAAATCTATCAGTTAAATATCAGAACATCTATTCAGCAGGCGCTGTATAATGCAATATTGAAAGAGAAGCAAACAGGAACGAAAGATTCCGTACCTGCCGGTTAAAAATACCCTTCTCTCTTCTTTTGTTCCATACTGGCTTCCTGGTCGAAGTCGATGACACGGGTAGTACGTTCCGAAACGGTAACGGTCATCATCTCTTCCACAATTTTTTCTATGGTATCGGCTTCTGACTCTATGGCGCCGGTGAGCGGATAACAACCCAGCGTACGGAAACGTACCATTTTCATCTCTGCTTTTTTTCGCAATTCTTCCGGCATACGGTCGTCATCTACCATAATCAGGTTTCCGTCAACATTAACCACCGGACGCTCTTTGGCAAAATAGAGAGGAACAATGGGGATGTTTTCCAGCCTGATATACTGCCAGATATCTAATTCTGTCCAGTTGGAAATAGGGAATACACGAATCGACTCTCCTTTATGTACTTTGGCATTGTAGATATCCCAAAGTTCGGGACGCTGGTTTTTGGGGTCCCACTGATGGTATCTGTCGCGGAAAGAGTATATCCTCTCCTTGGCTCTTGATTTTTCCTCGTCGCGGCGGGCACCGCCAAAGGCTGCATCAAATTTGTATTTATCAAGTCCCTGCAACAGCGCCTGCGTTTTCATCACATCGGTATGTACTTTGGAGCCATGTGTAAAAGGGCCGATGCCGGCTTCGTAACCTGCTTTGTTATAATAAACAATCAGATTCCATCCTTTTTCTTTGGTGTATTTTTCACGAAATTCAATCATTTCGTGGAATTTCCATTTTGTATCAACGTGCATGAGCGGGAATGGTACCTTACCTGGATAAAAAGCTTTTTCGGCCAGCCGTGCCATTACCGATGAATCTTTACCTATTGAATAGAGCATCACCGGGTTTTCAAACTCGGCAGCCACTTCCCGGATGATATGAATGGCTTCTGCCTCCAATTCACGGAGGTTATTGATGGAATATGTTTGCATAGTTAATGTTTCAAAAAGACAAATGTACAATTTCTTTTCAGGAACGTTCTAAAGTATTCCCGACTCATATAAAGAACGTATAACCAGAGCAATACCAAATATAATTAAAATAATTCCGGCAATTTTATTAATAAGACGCAGGAATTTATCAGTAATATATCCCTTAATTTTTGTTGCAAGATAAACCTTGGTAACATCGGAAGAAAAAACCACGGCCAGCGTTCCCGCAAAGAAAAGAATGATATCGGAAGTGGTGTCCATAAACGGGGCTGCCACACCCAGAACAACGGTAGGCCAAAAAAGCCAGACAAACGGGTTGGCAATGTTAAGTAAGAAGCCTTTGATAAGATAAGTAATGGCATGTGGTTCGCTGATATTGATAACCTCATCATTGCTGTTCACCACAATTTTGTGCCGGTATGTTAAAAAGCCGAAGATCATAAGAATGATACCCCCTATTACGCCGAACAATTGGTGTTTGTGCATACTGTCCATGACGGCATGAGCAGCAACAATAGAAATAGAAACAACAGTAAGGTCATTGAGGAAAACGCCGATGGCAAGAATAAGTCCTTTGGAAAAGCCACGATGGATACCGGTTTGCACCAAGGCAAAAAATGCAGGTCCGAAACCAAAAAACAGTGCCAGTGTCAGGCCAAGAAGCATACCTTCAAATAACGGATGCATAGTTTACAGGTATTGACGTTCTTTTAAAAATTGTTCCCATTCTTTAATGCGTTTATTTTTCAAAACGCGGGGAAACTTATTGGCGCTTCCGGTTTTTCCTTTCATTTCCATATATTCCAGAAAGGCTCTCTGAGGCAAAACATGAACAAAAACTTCGCGAATGGCTTCCAACCGCTCCACACGGTAGTCATCGTTGAGATTTTTTAAATAGTGGTCAATTTTCCGCGAAGCCACTTTCGGGTCAAGCGGAGCATTGGTACCCAAATACCATTTGTGGGCAAACAAACCCTGGTGACGTATCGCCAGTACAGTAAATTCATTAATTTCAATGTTTAGCTCTTCCTGCAACAATTCGATGGCACGGTTCATATTCTCCTGAGAAAGATGTTCGCCACAAATACTCAGAAAATGTTTGGTACGTCCGGTAACCTGAATCTCAGCATAATCTTTATTGATGAACTTAATTGTATCGCCAAGTAAATAACGCCAGGCACCCGCGTTGGTACTCATAAGCAGGGCATAATCAACACCGTTTTCCACATCAGCAATAGTATGTGTTTCAACAGTTTCTTTGATGTTTCCTTCAACGTCGAAGTTATCATCATTAAAAGGAACAAATTCAAAAAATATCCCGTTGTCCGTTTGCATATCCATACCCGCGTTCAACCGGTTTTGAAATCCGATATACCCTTCGGAGGCGAGATAAGATTCGTTGTACATCACCTCTTTTGCAAACAGCTTTTCGAAGCTTTTTACATAGGGTTTAAAGGAGACCCCGCTATGCACATATACACCAAGATTAGGCCAAATATCATGAATGGTTTCCACATGGTATTCTGTAATGATACGCTCAAGAAGAATTTGTATCCAGGCCGGTACGCCAACCACAATACCAATATCCCAGTCAGGCGCTTTTTTAACCATGTCACGGAGTTTGGTATCCCAGTCGGCGGTGCGCGAAATACGTTTTCCCGGTTTATAAAAATGCTGGAACCAAAAGGGAATACTCGCCGCCGTGATTCCCGAAAGATCACCTTCGTAATAGGTGCCATTATATTGCAAGTGGGTACTGCCGCCAAGCATTAACATCCCCTTTTCGTAAAAATCGAGTGGAAAATTATAGCGTACCATAGAGACAATCTGCCGAAGGCTGGCACGTTTGATGCTGCGCAGCATATCACCTGTTACCGGGATATATTTGCTGGAGGCTTCCGAAGTTCCCGAACTAAGTGCAAAATATTTCACTTTTCCAGGCCAGGTTACATAAGGCTCACCGTTGAGCGAACGGTACCACCAGCATTTATACATTTTAGAATAATCAAAAACGGGAACAGTTTCGCGAAAAGCCTCCACAACATTGCCAGATGTAAGAATTTTTGAGAATTTGTAGTGCTCGCCAAAAGCTGTAAACTGTGCCTTACGTAACAATTTCACCAGTTGACCTTTTTGTGCTTTCTCAGGATTTATCCACTGTTTTTTCAATTCAACAGGCTTGTTCCTAATGATATAGGCTCTTCTAATAAGACTTCCTAACAGGGGCATAAACGTTATGTTTTAACGCGGCAAAGATAGCAATAATCATCACCTGTGATTTGTATTAACATTTCTTTGAAAAATAAAGAGCCCGGGAATAAAATGAATCTGAAACAAAAAATATCATTACTCAGGAAGTAGGACAATATCATGAATTTGCCCTATTTTTGCCCCCATGGAAAAGAAAGAGATTGTTTTAAGCGGAATACGGCCCACCGGCCACCTGCATCTTGGAAACTATTTTGGTGCGGTGAAGAATTTTGTAAAAATGCAAGAGACCAATGAATGTTATTTTTTCATTGCCGACTATCATTCGTTGACCACACATCCGCATCCCGATAACCTGCAGGGAAATGTGCGTCAGGTACTTGTGGAATATCTTGCTGCCGGCCTTGACCCTGAGAAAGCAACACTTTATCTGCAAAGTGACATCCCTGAAACCGCCGAGCTTTACCTTTTCCTGAACATGAACACCTATCTCGGTGAGCTGGAAAGAGTAACTACTTTTAAAGAAAAGGCCCGCAAACAGCCCAACAATGTGAATGCCGGATTACTCACTTATCCCACACTTATGGCTGCCGACATTATTATTCAGAAAGCACACAAAGTGCCGGTAGGAAAGGATCAGGAGCAAAATTTGGAGATGACCAGGACGTTTGCCCGACGATTCAACCACATGTATGGCGTGGACTTATTTCCCATTCCCACAGCTTATAATTTTGGTGAAGCGCTGGTGAAAATTCCCGGGCTGGATGGCTCCGGAAAGATGGGTAAATCGGAAGGCGAAGGCAATGCCATTTTCCTGAATGATGACCCGAAAGTTATTCGTAAGAAAATAATGCGCGCTGTTACTGACAGCGGCCCCACGGTAATGAACCAGGCTAAGCCCGAGCCTATCGAAAACCTTTTCACCCTGCTGAAAGTGGTTTCCAAACCCGATGTGGTAGGATATTTTGATGAGCAATACAACAAATGCACCATCCGCTACGGTGATCTGAAAAAGCAACTGGCAGAAGATGTAATTACTTTTACCACACCCTTTGCCGAGAAGATCAAAGCACTCTCTTCGGACGATGATTATATCCTGAAAGTGATGAACACGGGCGCCGAAAAAGCGCGTGCTAACGCTCAGAAAACCATGCGCGAAGTGCGGGAAATCATCGGATTCCGGAAAATATATTAGAAGGCCTCTTTATAAAGTTGCGCTTCTGGTTTCCAGCTGCCGGTCAACTTTTTTGAAAAGACCCTGCAATACTTTACCCGGGCCTACTTCCACTACCTCTATAACACCATCAGCCAGCATATTTTTCATAATTTGTGTCCAGCGCACCGGGGAAGTAAGTTGCGAAATCAGATTTGTTTTAATAATTTCCGGGTCAGTTACCGGCTGTCCGGTTACATTCTGGTAAACAGGGCAAACACCCTGCTGAAAAGGAGTGTTGTTAATAGCTTCTGCCAGTTTAATACGGGCAGGCTCCATAAGGGGAGAGTGAAAAGCACCACCAACTTTCAGCATGAGGGCACGTTTGGCACCAGCCTCTTTACATTTTTGGATGGCTTGTTCCACTCCGTTTACACTACCCGATATCACCAACTGCCCCGGACTATTATAGTTAGCCGGAACAACAATATCCTGAATATTTTTACATATATTTTCCACAATATCGTCTTCCAGTCCCAAGATGGCTGCCATAGTGGAAGGCTCTGCCTCGCAGGCTTTTTGCATGGCCTCGGCACGTTTTGCAACGAGTTTCAAACCATCTTCAAACGACAATGTTCCGTTGGCCACCAGCGCAGAAAACTCACCGAGTGAGTGGCCGGCGACCATATCGGGTTTAAAATCATCACCCATAATTATTGCCATAATGACAGAGTGAAGAAAAATAGCCGGCTGGGTAACGTTAGTTTGTTTCAAATCTTCCTCACTACCGGCAAACATCAATTCCGTAATATTAAATTTCAGAATATGGTTTGCCTTGTGAAACAAGTCTTTGGCTTTGGAAGAATTGTCGTACAACTCTTTCCCCATACCGATATATTGGGCTCCCTGCCCGGGAAATACATAAGCTATCATATACTTTTTTTAAAAATAAAGTTTTATCGGCGGTTACCGAAAAAACGCAGCAAAAATAGAAATAAATTGATAAAGTCGAGATAGAGGGTTAATGCCCCCATGATGGTCATTTTTCGTGTGCCTTCAGCACCTTCCACCATCCCGGAACCAATTCTTTTCAATTTCTGCACATCGTAAGCCGTAAGTCCCGTGAAAATCAGAACCCCAATAAAGCTGATGATGTAATCCAGGCCGCTGCTGTGCATAAACATATTCACCAGCATAGCAATAAATAGTCCCACAACACCCATAATCATTATGCTGCCAAATTTGGTCAGATCAGTTTTGGTAGTATATCCCAAAATGGCCATAAATCCAAACATCCCGGCAGTTATCAGAAAAGTAGTAGCAATAGAAGCACCGGTATAAGCCAGGAATATAAAGCTCAGGCTCATCCCCATCAAAATGGAATAAACCACAAACAGCAACGCCAATTTGGAAGCAGACATTCTGTTGAAGCGCGCCACTATCCAAAGGACAAAACCAATTGGCGCCAATAAAACAATCCAGCCTAAAAGAGTCATTCCTGTCTGTGTGTACATTAGAGAAAGGAGTTGCGGACTAGAGGCAAACAGCCACGAAGTGATAGCGGTGATACCCAATGCCAGAAACATCCATCCGAATACGCCGGAAAGAAAAGTTTTGGCTACCGGCAATGCCGTTGTTTTATTGCCGATAAAATTCTTGTCTAATTGATTAATGTTCATCTTTTTACATACTAAATTCAACAAATAACTAAGACAAGCGGGAAGAAATCAAATGGATAAATTCCTCACGTGTCTCTTTTCTTTCAAAAGCTCCCGTAAAGTCGGAAGTGGTGGTGACAGAATTTTGTTTCTGCACACCCCGCATAGCCATACACAAATGTCGTGCCTCAATAACCACTGCCACTCCTAACGGATTCAAAGTTTCCTGAATGGCTGTTTTAATTTGGGTTGTCAGTCGTTCCTGAACCTGCAAACGGCGGGCATAGACCTCCACCACACGAGCAATTTTGCTTAGGCCTGTAATGTAATTATTGGGGATGTAAGCCACATGTGCTTTCCCGATAAAAGGTATCATATGGTGCTCGCACAAGGAAAAAATATCAATGTCTTTCACGATGACCATTTGCTTGTAGTCCTCTCTGAACCTTGCCGATAGCAATATTTCTTTCGGGTCGTGGTCGTATCCCTGTGTAAGAAACTGAATGGATTTTGCCACACGCAACGGGGTTTTTATCAATCCTTCGCGAGTAACATCCTCTCCGATAAGTTTTAAAATCTCTGCATAGTGATATTTTAATTTTTCCAGTTTATCGGGTTCATAGGTTTCAATTCTTTCGTAATCAAGCATTGCTTTTGGTTTATCCATGAAATTATATTTTAACGAATGAATATTGTTCTTGGTATATTTATCCGAGATATTCTACGATATTGTTTTCGGATTCGTGTATTTTCACACTATGAAGTGTAATGCCAAGGCTGGTAATCTCCTTTTCTAACTGATTCCATATGCCGATGGTCAGGTTTTCCGTTGACGCCATTTTATTTTTCATAAAATCAACTTCTATATTGATATTCTTATGGTCGATTTTCTCAATAATCTTTTCCCGGATAATTTGACTCAATATTTTCAAATTTATTAGAAATCCTGTTTCCGGATTAACCTCCCCTTTAACAGTAACAAACAACTCGTAATTGTGTCCGTGCCAGTTGGGATTGGAACATTTACCAAAAACTTCCAGATTTTTTTCGTCGCTGTATTCCTCTTTGAAAAGGCGATGGGCAGCATTAAACCGTTCTCTTCTCGTAATGTAAATCATAGCATAATTTGGAAAGCAAAGATAGAGTATATCGGACAGTTAAAGGGTTAAAATATCTAAAATCTTGTTTCTATCAGCTTATCCGATCGCTTTTAGCGTTTTATTCTCCGGGTAAGCTCGGTGGCAAAAACAAAGTCGTTAAGTTCTTTTTTCTTTGTTTTCAGGATGGTTTCTTTGGTTCCCTCCCAGCAAAGTTTCCCCTGGTTAATAAAACAGATTTTCTCACCAATCTGTAGTACAGAATTCATGTCGTGGGTATTGATGACGGTGGTCATATTAAATTTTTTTGTCAGGCTCGACAACAGTTCATCAATCCGTTCAGCTGTTTTTGGATCAAGTCCGGAGTTCGGTTCATCCGCGAACAGATATTTGGGCATCAGGGAGAGCGCCCGTGCAATGGCCACACGTTTTACCATCCCGCCACTCAGCTCAACCGGAAATTTATTGTTGGTGCCGGAGAGGTTAACGTTTTCGAGAACAAAATTTACCCGCTCTATTTTTTCTTTCAGGCTCATTTTGGTAAACATATTAAGCGGAAACATGATATTTTCTTCCACAGAAAGCGAATCGAACAAGGCACCACCCTGAAACAAGACCCCCATTTCTTTACGGATATTTCTTCTTTTTTTGTCGGAAAGGTTGGAAAATCGCCGGCCATGGAAAACCACTTCTCCGCTATCCACCTCATACAGGCCTATGCAGCATTTCATCAGTACCGTTTTCCCGGATCCGCTCTGCCCAATAATCAGATTCGTTTTCCCCTCTTCGAAAGAGGTACTTATGTCATCAACAATTAGCTGACCACCGAAGCTTTTTGATATGTTTTTCACCTCTATCATGTGAGCAGCAGTTGAGTAAGAATCAAATCGGAGAAGATAATCAGGATACTGCTTACCACAATAGCTTCGGTACTGGCCTGCCCCACTTCCACCGAACC
>UOET01000008.1_pt1 | contig 10613 bp, 11 predicted proteins | sample 1989391 | NCBI WGS metagenome assembly UOET01 (sample SAMEA4712198, study PRJEB27164) | hydrothermal vent metagenome | biome: marine basaltic hydrothermal vent biome; feature: marine hydrothermal vent; material: mineral | place: Pacific Ocean | collected 2011-06-14/2011-07-23 | depth 1691 m
AGGGATACCTTTAATTGTGCCTTGTGTGGATACTGCCGGGATGTTTGTACGGTTTTTGGCGCCAATCCATGGGAAAGCAACTCCCCACGTGGCAAATACTTTTTAATGAACCAACTTATTCAGGGAAAGATAGATATGACCGAAGAGGTAGCAAGAGTCTTTTCAATTTGTGCTACCTGTAAAAAGTGCGACAGGGTCTGTCAGGTCAATTCTCTCAACACCTTTAACTGGATGAAGGTACGGTTTGACCTGAAAAATATGGATATGGAAAATACAGGACTTGCTGCTATTCGTAAAAACGTGGTTGAAGCCGGAAATTTCTGGGGCATAAGTAAGAAAGATAAGACGCAATGGATCGATGTCCCTTATCTTGACAAAGGGAAAGTTGCTTACTGGTCAGGCTGTTGGGCTTCAACCGTAACCGATAATATGGCAAAATCATTTACAAGAATCCTCCATAAAGCCGGCCAGGAATTCGTTTGGTTTGGTGAGAAAGAAAACTGCTGTGGGCTGTATCTTGCTCTCGGCGGATACAAAGAGGATTTGGAGAAGAAGGTGAGAGAAAATCTGGAATTATTTCTCGAACGGGAAGTGGAGACCGTAGTATTCTCATGTCCGGGATGTTATGCTTTCTTTAAGGAAAACTATGCGAAGATGGCCAAAGAAATGAATATTCCATGTAATGTTGAGTTTAAACATTCAACCGTTTTCCTGAATGAATTACAGAAGGCCGGTAAATTGAAATTCGGGCATAAATCCGAACTGAACGTTACCTATCACGATTCGTGTCATACAGGCCGTTGGTTTGGTCATTACGAAGAACCACGCGAGCTGATAGAATCTATCCCCGGAGTCAGACTGAATGAAATGGAATTAAACAGAGAAAATTCCTCTTGTTGCGGTTTGGTAGCCGTTTTCGACGACCGAAATACCGTCCAGTACACAGCCATCAAGCGGGTAAAAGAAGCGGAACAAACAGGTGCCAAACTGCTTGTCACCAATTGTGCCGGCTGTGCATCGCAATTTAACACGTGTTGTAACGCTATGAAAACTAATGTTAAGCAAATAGGAATTGCCGAACTGGTGGCTAATGCCATGGGCCTTCCTACGGAAGATAATTCCGAGAAAATACTGGGCTTTATGCAAAATGCTATGGAACTGCTGAAGGACAGCTCCGTAATATGCAGTGCTGCCGCCGCCTCTGTGATGAAGAAAAGCAAATAAATGCAGGTGTTAAAACAACTGTTCTGATGAGATGGGGATAACCGGATTTTATAAATTAAGGTTATCCCCATTTTTTATCAGAAAAAAACTCATAATAAAGCCTGCAAACTTTCTCGTTTTATAAAGAAGTTCTTTTATCTTTGATTGGAGAAAAAAGATGGACTATGAACACGCTTGAACAATTAAAGAAATATACTACCGTAGTTGCTGATACCGGTGATTTTCAATCTATTGAAAAATACAAACCACAGGATGCAACCACCAACCCATCGCTAATTTTACAGGCGGCGATGGACTCTAAATACAAATGGTTGGTTGATGATGCCGTGGATTATGCCAAAAAAACAAACGGTGACGAAAAAAAGAAGTTGCGGGAAGGACTGAAAAAGACCTTTGTCAATTTCGGTTCCGAAATTTTAAAGATTGTCCCTGGAAGAGTCTCCACCGAAGTAGATGCCCGGCTTTCATTTCGGATTTACGACACGATTTTTTTTGCCAAAGGGCTGATTCGGATGTACGAACAAGCAGGTGTTTCACGTGACCGGGTACTCATAAAAATTGCTGCAACATGGGAAGGTGTCCGGGCTGCTGAAATTCTTGAAAGAGAGGGTATCCACACAAATCTGACTCTGCTTTTCTGTCTCACACAAGCCATCGCCTGTGCTGATGCACATGTAACCCTGGTGTCTCCTTTTGTAGGTCGTATTCTGGATTGGTATAAAAAAGAAAGAGGGGTTGACTACATTCCTGTTGAGCATGACCCTGGCGTCCAGTCAGTACGTGAAATTTACAATTATTATAAGAAATTTGGATTTTCAACGGAAATTATGGGAGCCAGTTTCCGGAATAAGGAGGAGATTATGGCGCTGACCGGTTGCGACCTTCTGACCATTTCCCCCAAACTTCTCGGGGAGCTTGAAAACGAAAACGTGTTGCTGAAACCCGCTCTTACTCCGGAGAGTGCTATGCAATCAAAAATGGAACAGGTAGATCTGGATCAAATGACTTTCCGATGGCATATGAATGAAAACCCCATGGCCAACCAAAAACTTGCGGAGGGAATTCGCCGTTTTAGCAACGACATTCGCACACTGGAAAAATACATTCAGGAACAACTTTAAAACCATTTTCTCCTGCCGAATTTTGTAGTTTTCAACCTGAATTTTAAAAAGAGTGTGATTATTACCGTCTCTCTCTTGTAGAATTATTATTTATATCTTATTGGTCAGGTTATTATCATGCCAAAAACCGGTGTTCTATACATCGAGTTTCATCTCAAGCGATTTAAATCCCTCGCCGAGAATTTCGTTAGAATTTAATACTGTAACAAAGGCATGCGGATCTACCCGCCGGATATATTCCTGAAGTATAGTTACTTCGCGCCTGCTTACCACAGTAAAAATAATTTGTTTCTCCTGCTGGTTGTACATCCCTTTTCCGTTAATAAATGTACCACCCCTATTTAAATCGTGGATAATTTTCTCTCCGATTTCATCGAACTTATCAGAAATGATAAAGAGCACCTTGTCGTAATTCATCCCTTCGAGGATAGTATCGAGGACTTTTCCTGTAATGAAAATAACAATAAGCGAATAGAGCGGTATCTTCCAGTCTTTAAACACAATAAGCCCCAACAGGACGATAGTGGAATCGACCAGGATCATTAACTGTCCCACAGGAAGATGTGTAAATTTACTAATAATCATGGCAATGATATCGCTGCCTCCGGATGTAGCTTTCGATTTGAAAATCAGCCCCAGTCCGACGCCGAGAAACAATCCGCCAAAAATAGAAGAGAGCAATGCATCGCCATGGACTAGCGGCTCATACCCATAGAGATAGGTCAGGCCATCGTTAAAAAACGCAGTAAGCACAAATGCTACAACGGTTTTTATACCAAAACGCGGTCCGAGAATTTTAGTCCCAATGATGGTCAGTGGAATATCAAAAGCCAGCGCCATTAGTCCCACGGGTGTTCCCAACACGTAATGCAACACGATGGAAACACCGTAAACACCGCCGGGAACAATCTTGTAGGGAGTGATAAATAAAACAAAACCTGCTGCGAGGATAAACGAGCCCACAATAATGAGCGTGTAATCAATAAACCATTTTTTACTGAATACCTTTTCTTTGCGAAGGAAAGCCATAATCTGAAGTTTTTATTGTTGTCGATTAAAAAGCCGGCAAAAATATCATCTTTCATGATGCAAAAAACCAAATGGAAAAAATATTTTTTTCTGTTTCAGGAATTAACTTTTTCCACAGCATCAGCAATAATCCGGGCGTGGTCAAAGGCAAGTGGAGGGAGTCGGTTGACGGAAAACCATTGTGCTTTGCAGGCATCATCGCCGGCTTTAATTTGTTGATTGTCTGTAAGAAACCCTACAAAAGCCACGGAAACTGTTCGTTGGCGCGGGTCTCTATCGGGGGCGCTGTAGGCTTTCAGTTGCGTCAGGGCTATGTTTTGCAATCCGGTTTCTTCTTCCAACTCGCGGACGGCGGCTTCTTCAAGAGTTTCAGCCATACCCATAAAACCTCCGGGGATAGCCCAAAATCCCTGAAAAGGGTCGTGGCCTCGTTGGATAAGCAAAAGCTGTAAACCTTCTCTCGCCTTTTTAAAAACCAGCATATCGACAGTTACTGCCGGCCGGGGATATTTGTAGGTATAGGACATGCATACAAATTTATAGCGAATGTATCAAAACGCTGAGATTTAGATTTAGTTTTCCGGCCTGTGAGGTTTGTGGTGTGGCGGGGGCATGTTTCGATGGCGCATAAGGCTGTTTCTCATAAAACGCATACGACGGTGTTCCATAATTTCCAGTTGCTTAACCTGTCTGGGCGACAGAAACGGTTTTAGGTCATGGTGTAGATTTTTTATAAGCTGCTGCTGTTGTTCGCGAAAAAACATCATATTTTCCCTGTTTTTTTGTGCATAATCTTCCAGGATAGGTCTCATTTTCTCTAATTGCTCCGGCGATGGATGCAACAGGCGCATAAACTCATAGCGAAACCCTTTTTCAGTATAATATTTTTGCATACGGTTTACCCGGCTGTGTATGAGTCTTCCGCTTACTAAAAATCCCAAAGTAAAACCAATCAGCAAAACGACAACAAAAGCCAGTGTATATTTTAATTTTGTGTTCATGTTAATCCCTTTTTTGTTTTAAAAAATGCTGAGTAAGCCCAAAGCAGGTGCATAACTGTTGATACCCAACAAACTGTCTAAATTCAGGCTGCCATCCACAAAATAAACCGTGAGGAGTACCAAAATGATAGCTGCAACCCCGGAAAGCGCGATGGTACGAAAAACTGCAAGAAAAGCAAAACCCCTTTCGCCGGCAACACGTTGCATAAGCTTTTCGGTAAACCCGGTAGAGAAATCTGCCTCAAAAGCAGCGATTTTAGTCCGCAGGTTGTCCATAGTTTCTTTTTCCTTTATCAGCACTTCTGAGTGTGCAAGCCCGTCCTGAAGCCGCCGTTTTTCTTCTTCGTTTAACGGTGCATCGTACGAATGGATTAATAGCTGTTTTACATCTTTCATAATATCATTCCTCCAATTTTTGCAATATTGGTTTTAATTTTTCCTGTGCCCTCGCCAGTCTTGAAAGCACCGTCCCTAAGGGTAAATTCAACAGTTCTGCTGTTTCTTTGGTTGAGAAGCCCTGCATAATCCTCAGCACCACCACTGTCCGGTATTTTATATCCAATTTTGCCAGTGCTTTTTCCACCAGTTCTGTATTATCTCTGTTGTGATAAGTGCGGTCATCTGCGTGAAAACGATCATGTTTCTCTTCCAGGCTTATCCAGCGGTGTGATGTTCTTCGTTTCAGTTCGTTGAGCGACAGGTTAATGGCTATCCGTGTAAGATAAGTTCCCAGAGCTGCATCACCCTTGTACTGATACATGGAGCGGTAAAACCGCAGAAAGGTCTCCTGCCCCACATCTTCCGCATCGGTACTATTGCCCAGCATCCCCACCGTTACTTTGGCTACCATCGTCCGGTATTTACCCACAATTTTTTCAAAAGCTTTTTGGTCTCCTGTTATCGCAGCTTTCACCATGGACACATCATCCGGATATTTACCCATCACATTTTCCAAAAAGCGTCTGTTTTATAATTGACAATCACAAAGTTTATTTTATTCCAAGACCTACGTCGTTTGTTTTGGATAATAGTTCAGTACGGAGGAAATCAACTATAAAAATAAACATTTTCTCATTTCTCAGCCGGGGAAAAAGTAAGATGATTGACTTTTGTCCGCTAGTAAATACCAAGCTCTTTTCCGGCAGTATAAATCTTGTCAATGGCATCATCTATTTGGACGGTAGAGTGTGTGGCCATAAGCGAAAACCGCAGCAGTGAATCTTCGGGACGTACAGCCGGGGAGATGACGGGGTTTACAAAGACACCATGGTCAAATAGTATTTTAGAAATAATAAAAGCCTTGTCGTTGTCACGGATATAAACCGGAATAATGGGTGTTTCAGACTTTCCTACATCCATTCCCAGTTCTTTGAAACGGTTTTGAGCATGATGTGTATTTTCCCAAAGTTTTTCTACGTGTTCAGGTTCGTTTTCGATTATGTCGAGCGCAGCTATTACGCTGGCCGCAGAGGCAGGTGGCAGGCTGGCGCTGAAAATCAGTGAGCGTGCATTGTGCTGTAAATAATTGATCAGATCTTTGGTTCCGGCGATAAAGCCACCAATAGATGCCAGCGATTTGCTGAAAGTACCCACAATCATTTCAACATCGCCATCCAGGCCGAAGTAGTTAACTGTTCCGGCACCATTTTCCCCGAGAACACCCAGTCCATGGGCATCGTCAATCATAACCGAAGTATTAAATTTTTTCGCCAACTGCACAATCTTATCCACATGTGCAATATCGCCTTCCATACTGAAAAGCCCATCGGTTACGATCATCCGGAGGGAGCCGTTGTTGGGACTTTCGCCGAGATTATTCAGAACTTTCTCCAGCGAATCCATGTCGTTGTGGCGATATTTCAAAATACGGCCAAATGAAAGACGGGTGGCATCAATAATGGAGGCGTGACTTTGCTCATCAATAACGGCAACATCATTACGTCCGACTACGGTGGGGATGGCTCCGAGGTTCGATTGAAAACCCGTGGAAAAAGCAAGTGCAGCTTCTTTATTTACAAAATGAGCCAACCGGTGTTCCAGTTCAACATGAATATCCAGTGTGCCATTCAAAAATCGTGAGCCTGCCGTTCCGGTACCATATTTTCTTATGGCGGCTATTGCTGCCTCTTTTACTTTAGGATGGCTGGTAAGGCCAAGATAACTATTGGAGCCGAACATGGAAATTTTGTGTCCCTGAATATTAACCACTGCGTCCTGTCCTGATTCGATAACCCTGAAATAGGGATAAAGTCCAAGTTTTTTGTATTTCTGAGGTTCGGTAAACTTCTCAGCCCGTCTTTGTAAATCGCTCATATCGTTTCAATTACATTAATATCATTACTTATACACAAATGGACAAGCAATGCAAAGCTATTTAAATTTGTAATAGTCTTCACATCCTTTGATAAAAAACGCCCGATGAATCCATATAACACCGACTGTTACATACAGAACAAGGTCCCGGAAAAAGGAAAAGGGGTTCTTTCATAATTAGCTTTTTACCGTGCCGATTCAAATTGTTTCAGAAAACGCAAGTCATTTTCAAAAAAAAGACGCAGATCGTTTACCTGATATTTTAGCATGGTAATCCGTTCAATGCCCATTCCAAAGGCAAATCCGGTATATTTTTTATTGTCGATGTGGCATGCTTCCAGTACATTGGGATCTACCATTCCACAGCCTAAAATTTCAACCCAGCCGGTATATTTGCAAATGTTACATCCTTTGCCGCCGCAAATATTACAGGAGACATCCATTTCTGCCGATGGTTCGGTAAATGGGAAATAGGATGGCCGGAACCGGATTTTAGTATGTTCACCAAAGAGCTCTCGGGCAAAATAGAAAAGCGTCTGTTTCAAATCCGTAAACGAAACATCAGCGTCCACATACAGACCCTCCACCTGATGGAAGATGCAGTGGGCTCGGGCAGAAATGGCTTCGTTGCGGAACACACGACCGGGAGAGATCGTCCGGATGGGTGGCTGTGTTTTTTCCATCACACGCACCTGCACCGACGACGTATGTGTACGCAAGGCAAGGTCAGGGTCTTTTTCGATGAAAAAAGTATCCTGCATGTCGCGGGCAGGGTGTTCTTCGGGGAAGTTTAACGCCGTGAAATTATGAAAGTCATCTTCAATTTCAGGGCCTTCGGATACCGTAAAACCAATTCTGGAAAAGATATCGATAATTTCATTGCGCACAATGGAGAGCGGATGTCGCGTGCCAAGCGGACTTGAAGCAGGCAGACTCAGGTCGATACCGCTGTTCTGCGAAACCGGCTGCTCGTCCAGCTTGTCTTTAAGGTCAACAATTTTGTTCTGAACAGCTTGTTTTAGTGTGTTAATTAGTTGGCCCATCTCGCGGCGATCTTCCGGTGCCACAGTCTTAAAGTCAGCAAACAGTGCAGGAACAAGTCCCCTTTTGCTTAGATATTTAATTCTGAAAGCTTCAAGTTGTTCCAGGTTTTCAGCTGAAAACTCTTCTACCTCTTTCAGCAGGTCATTTATTTTATTCTTCATCTTATATTGTTCGGTTATTCCACAATATCAATAGTCATGGTGACAGGCTCTATGGGCTTGTCGTGGGCATCGGTTTTGACAGAGGCTATTTTATCCAACACATCAAAGCCCGAAAGCAGTTCACCGAAAACGGTGTATCCTCCATCCAGATGCGGTGTGCCGCCAATGGTTTTGTATGTTTCCCTCTCCTCTTTAGTAAATACATGTCCGGTACTTGCTGTTACAGCATCAAGATACTGATCGTCCACCACCTGTCCCTGTACAATGTAAAATTGTGAGCCACTGGAGCGCTTTTCCGGATTTACGTTATCACCCATACGGGCAGCCGCCAAAGCGCCTTTTTTGTGAAAATGATTAGGCCTTATTTCGGCCGGGAGGGTGTAGCCCGGATCGGTACGTCCGTCCTTGTTTCCACCTCCCTGAATCATAAAATCTTTAATTACCCGGTGAAAAGGCGAATCGTTGAACCAGCCTTCTTTAATCAGTTTTATAAAATTGTCGCGATATTTTGGTGTATCGTTGTATAAAACTGCCATCATATCACCGAATTTGGTATGAATAACGATGACCGTTTCAGGTCTATTTGTCTGAGCCATAAGGGATAAACTTAAAAAAAGTCCAAATATAAAAATTAATTTTTTCATTTGTAAAGCGTTTGCTTTCACCAAGCAAAATTAGGAAAAAGAAAGATACGCAACACAAAAGGAAAGCCTGCAGAGAGGGCTACTGCTGTTCTTTACGTGCTTTCAGAAAACACTGGCGGCAAAGTGGTTCGTAAACATCCGTTTCGCCCAACACCACCAGATTGTCATCTTTTACGGTTCGATGCGAATAATTGGCCAGATTGCCGCAGCGGATGCAAATAGCGTGTACTTTGGTAACATACTCTGCGGTAGCCATTAGTTTGGGGATTGGACCAAACGGATTGCCGAGATAGTCCATGTCAAGACCCGCTACAACCACCCGTTTGCCGTTTCTGGCCAGCTCATTGCATACGGAAACCAACTCTTCACCAAAAAACTGAGCTTCGTCGATGCCTACCACTTCAAAATCCTGCGCATAAAACAATATCTGAGAGGCATTTTCCACCGGCGTGGACGAAACGGCCTTGGCATCGTGCGAAACCACATTCGTTTCGTCATAACGCGTATCCACAGCCGGTTTAAAAATTTCCACTTTCTGCCTGGCAATACGCGCGCGATTCAGTCTGCGAATAAGTTCTTCGGTCTTTCCGGAAAACATGGAACCACAGATTACTTCTATCCAACCGGTACGCACAGAATTGTTTCGCTCTTTTTCGAGGAACATGAATTAAATATTAATATTCTTACTATTTTTGAATGGACAAATTTAACCAAATCTGTTTAGTATTTGCCGGCGGTAAAAAGCAATTTCCAGATTTTTTGCAGATTGCTTTTCCTAATCGGGAAGGATTAAATTTCCAACATATAAAACATAAATCATGGATAAGACTTCGTTATTAAATGAAATAAAAGCCGCTTTGGAAGGGCTTCTCAGCCAAACGCAACAGCTGGAAAAAGAAGAGCAACCGGTACATCAAATTGACAAAGATTTGCTGTTGGAAAAGACACGGGCATTGTATGAGCAAATGCTGGCACTGGAGAATGCCGGCCATGAAGAAAAAGCCCCTGTACCGGAGTTGACACAGGAAGAGGATGTCCCTGTCGCTGAGGAAACAGCTGAAACAGTGGTTGAGGAGAAGGAGATGAGCTCTGAATTACCAGCAGATGAAAATCAGGAAATACCGGATACCAAACCGGAAGAAATTGTCCCTGAACGGGAAGAGAAAACCAAAGAGGAGAAAGTTCCGGTAACGGTGGAAGAAGTGGCTGAACCCAAGATGAAAGAGGAACCGGATGAGGAAAAACCCGAACCGATTGAAGAAACAAAGAAATCTGTCGAACCACCCAAAACGATGCTGGATCTTTTCTCGGAAGCCCCTTCCGAAACTTTGGGCGACACGCTTATGCCCGCCGAAAAACCAGCGGTAGTGGACAGACTGCAGATGAGTGGTATCAACGATTTGCGTGAAGCCATCGGCATCAACGACAAGTTTTTGTTTGTCAATGAGCTTTTTAACGGCGACCTGGAGCGCTATAACAAGGTTATCGATGAACTGAACGGCTTTTCGGGTCTCTCCGGTGCGCAGACGTATCTCACCGAACTGCAGGTGCAGTATCAATGGATAGAAAATGCCCCTGCTTACCAAAAGCTGAATGTCTTGCTGGAAAGAAAATTTACCTGAAAAACTTTTGGAAATGGCCAAACTTTATCTCGTTCCCACACCCATCGGCAACCGCGAAGACATTACCCTGCGGGCGCTGCGGATTTTGAAAGAGGTCTCGCTGATTCTTGCCGAAGACACTCGTACAACAGGCAACTTGCTGAAACACTACGATATACATAATAAACTACAAGCGTATCACATCCACAACGAACATAAGGCGCTGGAGAATATTGTTCAACGGCTTTCCGATGGCGAAGAGATGGCGCTGGTGAGTGATGCCGGCACACCTTCGGTTTCCGATCCCGGTTTTTTGCTGGTGCGCGAATGTCTGAAAAACGGTATTTCCGTGGAGACACTACCGGGGCCCACGGCTTTTGTCCCGGCGCTGGTCAACTCGGGCTTTCCCTCCGACCGTTTCTTTTTTGAGGGTTTTCTGCCCCACAAAAAAGGCCGCCAGACCCGCCTGAAAGAA
>UOET01000194.1_pt1 | contig 10587 bp, 11 predicted proteins | sample 1989391 | NCBI WGS metagenome assembly UOET01 (sample SAMEA4712198, study PRJEB27164) | hydrothermal vent metagenome | biome: marine basaltic hydrothermal vent biome; feature: marine hydrothermal vent; material: mineral | place: Pacific Ocean | collected 2011-06-14/2011-07-23 | depth 1691 m
AATATCTAATCTGGCACGTCTGGTAGAGTCTCCTGTAAATTGCGGGCCGTTAAAAATAAAGCGTTCCGGAGAAATAGCTCCACCTTTTATAAAAAGAGCCAAGCCGTTATCAACTTTAACAGAGTCCTTTATCAGTGATTCGATGTAATGAGTAATCCGGAATGAATAGGAATTATCTGAAGCGTTGTATTTCCCGCCAAAATAATCGCCTCCTTCACTCGCATCGGGTAAAATAGCATAGGAAGAGTCATTCACTATCCTGATCAGAGACAATTGATCCGGCGCACCGAGAAAGGGTTTTGTTTCAGCACCGGGCAGGATGAGTTTAGCTTCGTTGATACCCACTGTCCCCAATTTATTTAAATCTCTGATGTGTGGGAACTTAATAACTGCTTGTACACCAGCAAGCCCCTGAACATAAAACTGCTTCAGTCCCAAAGTGGTATCTCCATTGATTACCTGACTTTTAAAAGCTTGGTTACCAGAACTAAAGTCGTGCTGGTAATGATTGACCTTAGCCACAGATGCTCCCAGTAAATAGCCATATTTCAGTGAGTCTTCCTTGTCATTATGATAGTACAACGTCAGGATTGTTTTGCGTGTGTTGGTTAAAAACGAGGCGAGAGCTCCTCCACTGCTTACCGGATCTGTTTCCAGATAAAGCCCCTTGAAATAGTCCATAAAAAGAAGATTGCTATCAAGAAGCGTGGTGTCAGCAGTTAGTAGTTTGTTACCCAAAGCCTTGGAAAGATGACTAAGATTAATGCGTAACACGTTTTTCACAGTATCAAGCTTGTCGAGGATATAGACTTTATTTCTGTCGGGATGAAATGTTACATCTGCATAATCGGTAGGATAAACAGCAATTTTTTTATTAGAATAATAGGTGCTGTCAAAAAAGATGTCATCTCTCATTTCGTACACATGCACGCGCAAGGCTGCATTGGTGTCGCCGTAGATACCCGAGTAATAAAGCTGAAGTACCAGAGAGTCGGTTACGGGATTTGTTCCGAACCTGTTTCCTTCGCTTATAGGTACTACTTTGGTGTAAAAACCTGCATCTGTTAACCCAAATACAGGATCTTTGATGCTCCCCAAAAAGCTTACCAACATCTTATCGGAGCGGGTAGTGTCGATGACCCTGGAGTGTACTGTGAACTCTCCCCGCTTAAAATGTAACGACAGGGAATTATTTGGCATTAAAGCTGCGCCCACTTTGGTGGGATATTTCGAGCAGGATAAGTTAAAGAAACTTAAAATTGCAAGAAGCAGGAAAATATTGATAAAAAACAACAGGTTTTTCTTTCGAATGAGGGAATTAACTCTCTCCAATAATCTGGTCATAAAACTGGTTATAAGCATCAAAATAATTTTCTTCTCCCTGATATTCAAGGATTGGTTTACCACTAGCCTGAACATATTTAAGAAGTTCAGGATTTACACTCTCTTCACCAACAATAAATGCATCGGCATAATCAACAGCGCCTTTCATAAGAGAAACGTAATTTGCTTTGTCGTAGTATTCCAGTGCTTCGTCCGGGATACCGTTCATTTTTATCTTTTGGATAAAAGTATCAACAAAATGCTCGTCGAAACTATCGTTATACAAGGACATAATAATTTTACTATCCCCAAACAGCGGATTATCTTTATAGGATGTTCTGACAAACATCGGTAACAAGGCAGAAAACCATCCGTGTGTGTGGATAATGTCGGGTGCCCAGCCGAGTTTCTTTACCGTGTCAAGCACTCCTTTGGAAAAGAAAATGGTTCTTTCGTCATTGTCCTTAAAGAATTTCCCCTTGGTATCTCTAAAGATAAATTTCCGGTGAAAAAAATCTTCATTTTCAATAAAATAAACCTGCATTCGGGCCTGCTGAATGGAAGCTACTTTAATAATCAGAGGATGGTCAATGTCTTCAATAATAAGGTTCATCCCCGAAAGGCGAATTACTTCATGCAATTGGTTTCGCCTTTCATTGACAAGACCAAAGCGGGGCATAAAAACCCGGATTTCTTTTCCTGATTCCTGAATCTTTTGTGGAAGGAAACGTCCTATTTTACTCATATGCGATTCAGGTAAATAGGGCATAATCTCTTGGAATACACAAAGCACTCTTTTTTTAATCATAGATTTGTTTTTAGAGATTTTAGCGCTGCAAAGATAATGAAAAATTAGTTACTGCCGAAAAGAGGCGAACTGTAAGCCAAAGTTCATGAAAGGAGAAGCCGGCTAATTAAAGTCTGCTCCCCCAAATTTTGTCTGTAACCTGGTTTTGCCTGGTCTTCCAATCTTATCCTCTTATAAACATAGCTTTCATAATGTCGGAAGCTACCTTCGGGTTTTCTTTTAACCGCCGGGTGGAATAGGGGAACCAATTTTCGCCAAAGGGAACGTAAATGCGCAACCGATGTCCTTTGTTAAGGATGCTTTTGCGCAAACCGGGTGTAACACCATAAAGCATTTGAAACTCGTACCGGTCTTTGGGTACTTTGTATTTTTCCAGTAATTTGTAAGCACCTTCAATCAACAGGCTGTCGTGTGTGGCAATACCCGGATAGATACCGTTTTTGAGAATGTATTCAAGGTCTTCAAGATAATGTGTGTTGATCTCTTCATACTTCTTGTAGGCAATTGCTTCCGGCTCCACATAAATACCCTTGCAAAGTCTGAAATTCAGCCTGTTTTCTTCGCTGTGCAGATCGGAAAGATGCTTGATGTCGTCCAGCGTGCGCCGCATATAAGCCTGTAGTACCAGTCCCACATTCTTAGGGAATTCTTCTTTCAGCCTTCTGAAAAGCTTGATCTCCATGTCCACACACTGTGAATCCTCCATGTCAATACGGACAAAGTTGCCGTAACCCACTGCTTTCTGAACAATCTGGCGGATGTTCCGGTAGCAAATTTCTTCGTCAAGTAGTAGTCCGAACATGCTGGGTTTCAGGGAATAGTTCCCGTCAATTCCATTTTTCTGAATGGTTTCGATAATGTTGAGATACTGCTCGCGGTTTTTTTCGGCTTCTTTCAAGTCAGTGATAAATTCACCGAGTAAGTCAATGGTAACCATGTACCCGTCAGCATTCAGTTGCCTGGAAACACGAACGGCATCTTCAATAGTCCGTCCGGCAATATATCGTTTGGAAAATATCCACACAAGGTCTTTAGGCATGTGAGGGAGGATGGAGGCAATCATTTTATTAAACCACATCATAGCTGTATTGTTTTATGTTTTTTGCGGTAGCAAAATTAAATTTAATTTTTGCTCTACGAAAGCTTTATTGTGTAATTTATAACAGTTAAACACAAGGTGTAAATAACTGGTATATAATGCTTTTAAAATCGTTAGTGTTAAATATTTTTCAAAAGCTATCTTCTGAAAACCGTCGTCCGGGATTAATTTCGTTTGTAGTTGAATCTGCGGTGAAAAGCAACTCTTTGAAAAATTTGGTTAAACAAATATTTATCTCTAATTTTGCCGCCCAATTTTTTGAGGAGTGAAGAAGAGCAACAAAGCGTTTTTAATTCCCGTAAAAGGGCTTGAACCCGGGGAGCATCATTACGATTTTGTTGTGGAGGACACGTTCTTTGAGCAATATGCGTTTCAGGATATTCATCATGGGAAGGTTACGCTTTCGCTGGATATTGAGAAAGAGTCGAGATTGATGTTACTGTTGTTTCATTTTGATGGGAATTTACAGCTTGTTTGTGACCGTTGTCTTGATACATACGCACAGCCTTTACAAGGCGATTTTCGTCTGGTCGTGAAGTATGGTGAAAAAAAGGAAGATATTTCGGATGAATTAGCAACAATTCCTTATGAGGACAGCTATTTCGATATCGCGCAGTATGTTTATGAATTTATTCTGTTATTACTTCCCATGAAGCGGATTCATCCGGAAGATGAAAACGGAAATTCGGCCTGTAATGTTGAAATGCTGAGAAAACTGGAAGATTTTGATGAAAATAAAACTGATCCCCGATGGGATGCATTAAAAGGATTAAAAATAAAGAAATAACCGATAAAAAATAATTAAAATGGCACATCCAAAAAGAAAAATTTCAAGAACAAGGAGAGATAAAAGAAGAACGCACATAAAAGCACATGCTCCCGTTCTGGCTACCTGTCCTACTACCGGTACCGTACACGTTTATCACCGTGCTTACTATGTTGATGGTGACCTTTACTATAAGGGGAAACTCGTAGTCCAGGGTACAGAAGCCTAGCTAAAGCATCTTTATCTGCCGGCTTGTTTTCTGAGTTAATCTCCGGAAAAGTTTACGCCTTTGTCCGTATTTCGGACAAGGGCTTTTTTTGTAAGTGGAGTACAATAGGTTTCCGGTTTGCTTTCTCACGATAACAAAGATTAGTTTTATTTATTCCTCCGGCATGTAAATGAAAATAGTATTTTTGCGTTCAATTTTATTTAAGACAATATCATGGCAAAATTAAGAGCCGCCATAAAAGGAATTCATGCCTGGGCACCCAAGGATATACTGACCAATAAAGAACTTGAGCGGATGGTGGACACAACTGATGACTGGATTGTTTCGCGTACCGGCATCAGGGAAAGACATATTTTAAAAGGAGAAGGACTGGGGACTTCCGACATGGGGGTGGAAGCTGTAAAAGGATTGCTCGAAAAAACCGGGACAAAGCCGGAAGAGGTTGATTTGCTGATTTGTGCCACCGTTACACCGGACATGCAGTTTCCGGCTACTGCCAATATTATTAGTGATAAAGCAGGAATAAGAAATGCTTTCAGTTTTGATATGAATGCAGCCTGCTCCACTTTTATCTTTGCCCTGGAAACGGCGTCGAAATATGTTGAATCGGGTGAGTACAAGAAGGTTATTGTAGTAGGGGGTGATAAAATGTCATCTATTATTGATTATACTGATCGTGCTACCTGCGTGATTTTTGGTGATGCTGCAGGAGCGGTATTGTTGGAACCTACTACCGAAGAGCTGGGCATTATGGATCACCGTTTTTATACGGATGGATCGGGGCGTATCCACCTGCACCAGAAAGCTGGCGGATCGGTCAGACCGGCGTCACATGCTACGGTAGATGCTCGCGAGCATTTTGTTTACCAGGAAGGGCAACCGGTATTTAAATTTGCCGTTACCAACATGGCCGATGTAGCTGCAGAAATCATGGAACGTAACAACCTGACCTCTGATAATATCTCCTGGCTTGTGCCTCATCAGGCTAATCTGCGTATTATTGAAGCTACCGCACGCCGTATGAAACTGGATAAAGAAAGGGTTATGATTAACATTCAGCGTTACGGCAACACTACCAACGGAACTATTCCCATGTGTCTGTACGAATGGGAAGATCAGTTAAAAAAAGGCGATAATGTTGTACTTGCTGCTTTTGGTGGTGGCTTTACCTGGGGCGCTATTTATTTGAAATGGGCTTATGACGGGAAAGTGGAAAAATAAGTAACCCTTTTCATTCTTTCATTTGTCATTCATCCTTCTTCCACCAGTTCAAAGTCAAGCTGGCGTTTTTCCATGTCCACATTTTTGACCAGCACACGCACCGGATCGCCCAGACGAAGTTTTTGCCCGTAACGTTTTCCGATTATCTGGTAGTTGTCTTCGTCTAAATAGTAGTAATCATCTTTCATGTCGTTGAAGCGGATAAGGCCTTCACTTTTGCTCTCCACCAGTTCCACAAAAATGCCCCATTTGCTTACGCCCGATATCAACCCGTCAAAAGTTTTGCCCACTTTATCCAGCAGAAACTCCACCTGTTTGTATTTTATGGAAGCTCTTTCGGCTTCGGCGGCACGTTTTTCCATGTCCGAAGCGTGTTCGCATTTCTCTTCATATACCTCTTTGTTTACCGACCGTTTACCTTCGAGATAATGTTCCAGCAGCCGGTGTACCATGGTGTCCGGATAGCGCCGGATAGGTGAGGTAAAATGGGTGTAAAAAGGGAAAGAAAGTCCGTAATGCCCAATGTTATCCGTTGAGTAATAAGCTTTTGACATAGTACGAATAGCGATGGTTTCAATCATATTTTCTTCACCTTTTCCCTTGATATCGTTAAAAAGCCGGTTAAAAGATTTGGCCAGGCTTTCGTGCGACTGAATCTCCAGTTTGTAGCCAAGGCGGTTCAGAAACTGGGTAAAAGTGTTTAGCTTTTCCGGATTGGGCTCGTCGTGTACACGGTAAATAAAAGTCTTGGGTTTTTTGTTGTTTTGTGGTTTTCCGATAAAAGCAGCCACCGATTTGTTGGCCAGCAGCATAAACTCTTCCACGAGATGGTTTGCCTCTTTCGACACTTTCACGTAGGTTTCGATAGGCTTCCCTTTTTCATCCAGTTTAAAACGTATTTCCGGGGTGTTGAAGTTGATGGCGCCATTTTTAAAACGGACATCTCTCATGATAGTGGCCAGGTTGTTCAGCTTCAGGATATTTTTTACTGACTCTCCTTCTTCCGTTTCAATAATTTTCTGTACTTCTTCATAAGCAAACCGGCGGTTGGATCGGATGACAGTTTTTCCAAACCAGTGGCTGAGCACTTCGGCTTTATCGTTTATTTTAAAGACTGCCGAGAAAGCCAGCTTATCTTCGTCAGGGCGCAAAGAACAAACGCCGTTGGAGAGTTTTTCGGGCAGCATGGGAATCACACGATCTACAAGATAGATGGAAGTTGCCCTCTTGTAAGCTTCTGTATCCAGCAAAGTGTCAGGTTTCACATAATACGACACATCGGCAATGTGTACGCCTACTTCCCACAGGCCATCGCCGAGACTTTGCAGGGAAAGAGCATCATCAAAATCTTTGGCATCTGCCGGGTCGATGGTGATGGTCCACACTTTCCGGTAGTCTTTCCGGCGGGCAACCTCCTCTTTCGCAATTTCCATACTGATTTTTTCGGCTTCCTGTTCCACGTTTTTAGGAAAAGAGAGCGGAAAATCGTAATCGGCAAGAATAGATTTCATCTCCACGTCATTGTTGCCGGGTTTTCCCAGTACTTCCACTATTTCGCCAAACGGATTGTTAGAATGCTCTGGCCAGTCTGTAATTTTCACCAACACTTTTTCACCGTGCTTTGCTTTTTTTATCTGACTTTTCGGAACAAAAATATCGTAGGGCATGTTCTGGCTGTCGGCCACCACAAACCCGAAATTCTTACTCAGTTCGAGAATACCGACGTAATTTATCTTTTTTCTCTCCAGAATTTCCACAATTTGACCTTCGGGTTTGTGCCCTTTCCGTATGGGAAACAGCAGTACTTTCACATGGTCGTTGTTTAGTGCATGATGCACATTGTTGGAGGCGATGAAAATGTCATCTCCTCCTTCATCAGAAAGGATATAGGCTTTCCCGGTCTTTTTCAGCTCCACGGTTCCGGTGATGTATTTCTTTTTGTTGGCCAGCGTTTCCAGTTTGTCGGCGTGTAAAATAAATTTTCCTTTTTTCGCTTCCCGCAGGACTCCTTGCTCCATGAGCTCATTTAAAACAGTGTAAATAAGGTTTTTACCGGCCGTATCTTTGATGCCCAGCTTACTGGCAATTTGTTTGTTGTTATAAGCTTTAAACGGGTTGCCGGCAAAGATGCTGACGATAATACCGTGCAGTTGACTTTTGGGATATTTTCTTTTTTTTGACATAATTTCAGTTTTTTAAATTTGATTTTGCAGTGTTGGTATGGCTGCAATAAGTTTTTGTGTATAAGGTTGTTGCGGATGAAAATAAACTTCATCAGCATCTCCGGTTTCAATAATTTCTCCTTCATTCATCACCAGTATGCGGTCGGACATGAAGCGCACTACTGACAGATCATGTGAAATAAAGATATAGGTAAAGCCGAATTCATTTTTAAGCCTGTTTAGTAAGTTCAGGACTGTGGCTTGTACCGAAATATCAAGTGATGAGACGGCTTCATCGCAAATGATAAACCGGGGTTGAAGTGCCAGTGCACGGGCAATGACAATTCGCTGTCGCTGTCCTCCTGAAAATTCGTGGGGATAGCGGTGAAAATGCTCTGTCTTAAGCCCTGTTTTTACCATTAGCTCAAGGGTTTTTTGCTTTCGTTCAGTGTTATTTTTATATATATGGTGCACCTGCATTGGCTCCATGATGGCTTTGCCGATACTTATCCTCGGGTTTAGTGAAGAGTACGGATCCTGAAAGACTATTCCCATTTTTTTACGAAAAGGCCGGAGTGCTTTTTGCGAAAGCGAGAGCAGCTCGGTTTCTTCAAAATAAATCCTACCGCTGTTGGGCTCGATAAGTCGCAGCAGACTCCTGCCAAGTGTTGTCTTGCCACATCCTGACTCGCCCACCAGACCCAGCGTTTCGCCCGGGAAAACCTTAAAACTAACATGGTTGACCGCTTTGAGCTCATTAATCGTTTTCCCCCACCACGATCTTTGCAACGGATAGGATTTTACCAGGTCTTCTGTCTTCTGTAACGGCTGTTGGTTGTAAAGTTTTTCCAGCCTTCGTTTTCGGGTATTGTCAGATTCTTCTTCAGATTTAAAGAGAATTTCGCCGGATGGTTGCATAAAGTCGTCCAGCGTGGCCAGCTTTTTCAGCCGCTTGTCCATAGGTGGATAGCAAGCCAGGAGCGCCTTTGTATAAGGATGTTCCGGATGGCCGAAAATTTGGGCCTTATCGCCCCGCTCTACAATTTTACCTTTGTACATTACCAATATCTCATCGGCGATGCCGGAGACTACTTTCAGGTCGTGAGAAATAAACAACAGGCTCATCCCCGTCTCCTGCTGAAGCTTTTTCAACAGGAGCAAAATTTCTTTTTGTACGGTTACATCCAGTGCTGTGGTAGGCTCGTCAGCTATCAGGATATCCGGATGATTTGCCAGTGCCATAGCTATCATAATACGCTGCTTCTGTCCTCCCGATATCTGATGCGGATAGGAATAGAAAACTTTCTCAGGTCGGGAGAGTTGTACTTTTTCTAAAAGTGAAAGCGTATGCCGTCGTGCTTTTTTTTTGGAGATGTTCTGATGTTGCCGGAGTACTTCCACCACCTGTTTTCCACAGTGTATTACGGGGTTAAGGGCTGTCATCGGCTCCTGAAAGACCATAGAGATCTTTTGTCCTCTGATTACCCGCATGGCTTTTCCCGAAAGCAGGAGCAGATTTTTATCATTAAAGAGGATCTCACCCCCGGTGGTGGTTACCTGTTTGGGCAACAGGCCCATAATAGATAGTGCTGTCAGAGATTTTCCCGAACCGGATTCTCCCACAAGACCCATACAGCTTCCTTTTTTCATTTGAAAACTTACGTTATGGACTACCTCTGTTTCTTTAACAGCGACACATAAATTTTTTACGGCTAACATTTTTCAAAGATAATGATTTTGAAAATTCCTTTTCTGCAAATAATTTTAAATATTTGTTAAAACTATTAGAGCGATCTTTAATAAGTAATAACCCAGGTTAATACATAAAATTTGCAAGCATAGCCGTAGCTACAGTTAATAATTTTAACGCAGTATAAAGGAAAAAGACAAGTAAATTTATAATGATAATTAGAGAACGCTATAATAGAATCCTATGCGAAACAGTCGCTGTGTAACTGATAAGCCAGCTTATGATACATTTTGCAAATCAAAATATGGATGTATTTTTGCGGGATAAAGAAAGATGAAATGAAGAAAATTTGGATACTGGCTCTTTTGGCCATAGTTTTTGCGGGCGCCTGCAACAGTCCCGAGAGTAAGCTTATTGGTAACTGGAAAGTGTCCGGTGTGCAAACTGATTTTGGAACTACCAAACTCCCGCCGGAAATTATAGCTCACATTGTTGCTGAACAAAAGAAAATCAGTTTCCGTATTATCAACGACTCGGTTTTGGTATTGATTCTCGATAACAATACACACGAAGCCAAGTGGAAAATGAATAAGGAGCATGAAATCAGCTATTATTTCAGCACGCAGCCACAGCTGGTCAATAAGCTCGGTAAATGGAACGGCAGCCAAATTGTCACTGATACTAAAACACCTCTGGGGAAAATTATCGTTACTTACGAAAAAAAATAGCTATCCCTGTCTAAAACAACTGTTTTTTGGGCAGTTATAGAAAGACTTATGTAAATAATGGCCGAAACAAAAGGTAAAGGCATGATGAATTTACTTTTTTCTTTAAAAAAAAGTTTGTAAAACGACATGTCCGGGGACATTTACATGTTCTCAACCCACTGGCGTATCTCTTTCAGCTCTGCGTCCAGACTTTTTGCCGGCATAGTTCTGCCCGCCTTTTCATACCAGTAGTTTGCATTCCAGCTATCCCCTTCTTTCCGGTGTAAAAATGCATGAAACCGGCACGCCTCAGGAGATTCGTAATGCTGTACAATACGATGTGCGTCCTCCAGGTTGTCGTCCATAACCATTTCTATGGCTTCCAGTAATTCTTCCTTGCTAATCATCGTCTTCAATTTGGTGGCTACAAGTTACAAAAAAACCTGAATTCCAAACTTTCGATAAAAAATGATGAGCCGGGTTGGTCTTTTTTTACTGTATCATCAAATTACATCCCCGGATATCACTGTTATCGAAACGACCGAGTACTTCAAAATCAGAAGAGGTGTGTAATTTGCCCAA
>UOET01000061.1_pt1 | contig 10272 bp, 8 predicted proteins | sample 1989391 | NCBI WGS metagenome assembly UOET01 (sample SAMEA4712198, study PRJEB27164) | hydrothermal vent metagenome | biome: marine basaltic hydrothermal vent biome; feature: marine hydrothermal vent; material: mineral | place: Pacific Ocean | collected 2011-06-14/2011-07-23 | depth 1691 m
GAGTTTGCCATTTTCATGGCCATACCCAGCATTTTTGTGGGTGAGTTTTTGTCAAGTGAAGAAGGGACTATTTTTCCCGGGTTCATAATTTCATTCGGGTCAACAGACAATTTATATTTCCACAGTTTAAGTAATTTTTCCCGTCCGAATATTCTTTCTGCTTTGCCGGTGAAATACATTCCAATGGAGAACGGCTCCCCGTCATATTTCTCGCTTGTTTCTATGACATCCAGAGAGTTGGCATAAGCCAGCGGGAAACCAAGCTTTCTTTCATCGGAAAGCATGAAGCCGAGCATTGCCATTTTATCGGGACCCACCATCGTGCCTTCCAGCGCAAATTTACTTTTAAACCTGTTTTCAATTTCATTAATAAACTTATCAATATTTTTTATGGGATTGACCACTTCAGATGCGATCAGTGTGGGTCCCAGCTTTTTAAACCGCATGGGGAAAAATTTGTCGTCCCACTCTTCTTTCGCTTTATCATAACCAAGCATAATTCCCTGTGTCCCGGCAAGTAGCTCCTTTATTGCAGCATCATATTTCTGCTGTCTGTTTTTCGGCATTACCATGGTAATATGGTACAAACGCTCATCTAAAATCCGATGCCCGCTTGCCTGTTGTTTTAGTGAGGTTAAACCCGGTGTTGAGAATGTAACATTCCATAATGGAATATTGTTTTCACGTAATAAATTCAAAAATCTAATGGCATTTTCCAGCTTACCGAACGATGTAAGGCAGACGCTTTCTTCGCTTTTCTCTCTCAGGCGAAAAGTAACACTTAAAATGATACCGGTTATTCCGCAAAGAGAATAAACAAAATCCAGCTTGTCTCCCGATAGTTTAACAATCTTGTTGTCGGGCTGCAGGAGCTCTACCTCCGCTATATTATTGCGAAACCGTCCGTACTCATAACTTCCGTAACCGCTGCCTCCCTGTGCTGTCCATCCGCCAACGGTTGATGAGTTGGCACTTGAAGGAAAAAGCCTGAGTGCCAGATTATGCTCCCCCACCGCCTTTTCCACGTGAGCCCAAATGGCACCGGGCTCAACTTTGCAGGTTTTGTCAGCCACATCGATATTTAGTATCCGGTCCATCCTCACCATATCGACTACAATTCCTCCTTTTGTCGGGACACTTCCCCCGAATCCGGCTGTTCCGGCTCCCCTTGGGATAACCGGGATGTTTTCTTTAGATACATATTCCATCAGTTCAATAATCTGTTCCCGCGATTTCGGTTGAAAAACACCATCGGGAATATTATTAAACATCTTCTGAATTTGTTTGGGTATCACACCCATGTCGTGGGAATAAACGATACGTTCCGTGTCGTTAAAACGCACTCCTCTTCCAAATAAAGCATGAAACTTCTCTTTGGTTTGATTTGACAGACTTGTTTTCATAAACTCTCTTTTTTTTAGGTTAATATTAGAACGAATATTCGTTCGGTTATGTTGAAAAAAATTATTCCTTTTTAATAGCATTCCATGTTATTTCGTAAGCTGTTTCTATGTAGTCAGTTATTGGCTGCGTGAGTTTTTTTTCAAGATATAGCTCAATATATCTTGACACACTACCCGACAAAATTGTATAATAAGGATAAGGATCCCCATCTTTTATCTCACTGTTTTGCTGTCCATATTTAATGATGTCCATAACTAATATGAACCCTTCACTCGAGCAAATACTAATCTTTTCATTAAAAATATCCTGTGGACGGGCAAACAAAAGATATTCGACCAAAACCGGATCGTTTTCTGTCCACTCAAACATCATTTTGATAAAAGTATGAACCCTTTCTCTTGCTGTGTTGTGGATTAATATTTTATTTTGGAAATTTTCTTCGAGTAGTTGTACCGAATAGTCGTGTATCTCCTTAGCAAGACTTTCTTTTCCCTTAAAATAGTGATAAACAGCACCAATACTTACCTTCGCACTTTTAACAATATCGGGCATATTCGTATGGTAATAACCTTTTTTTACGAACAGCTCGCGTGCCGCATCTATTATCTTATTTTTTAATTCAGGATTGTTCTCCTGCGTATCAGACTTGTTCATAATTACACACCGAATGATTGTTCGGTGCAAACATAAAGAAAGGTTTTTTAATATGCAATGTTATTGTGATATTTTTAACACAAAAGTCGTTTTAATGCCTAATTTATTTTAATTATTAATTGGTATGTATTGGTATTGTGAAAGTTAAACAGTATATCCGATAGATTCTTTCGTTACAAAACAGCAATTGTAACAGCAGGGACATTAAAACTCCGACGTAAAATAAAACCGGATATCCGGATATTTTTCCTGCGCCATCTGTAACGAAAAAGGAGAGTCGGCGAGAAAAACCTCCCTACCCTCTTTATCCATGGCAATCTGTCCGCGTTTGCGTGCTCTGAAATCCTCTAGCTGTGTTTTGTTATCGCTGATAAACCAGGCAGTTTTATACAAGGTAATCGGTTCGTAACGACATTTGGCATTATATTCGTGCTCCAGCCGGTATTGGATAACTTCAAACTGCAAAGCACCCACGGTTCCGATAATCTTCCGGCCACTCTGTTTTCCGGTAAAAAGTTGTGCTACCCCTTCATCCATGAGCTGGTCAATGCCTTTGGCAAGCTGTTTTGCCCGCAGGGGATCGGCATTTACCACATAGCGGAAAAGCTCCGGCGAAAAACTGGGAATACCTTTGAAATGTAAAACCTCACCTTCGGTGAGTGTGTCACCAATTTTAAAATTGCCAGTATCGTGCAACCCAACAATGTCGCCGGGATAAACAGCCTCCACCACCGATTTTTTCTGTGCCATGAATGCTGTCGGACTGGAAAATTTCAACATCCGGTTTTGACGGATGTGCAGGTAGTTGGTATTGCGCCGGAAAACACCCGAAACAACCCGTACAAAAGCAATACGGTCGCGATGTTTGGGGTCCATATTGGCATGGATCTTAAAGACAAAACCGGTAAACGACTCCTCTTCCGGTTCTATGAAACGCACATTGCTTTCGCGTCCCAGCGGTGCAGGTGCAATTTCGATAAAAACATCCAGCAGTTCTTTTACCCCGAAATTGTTCAGTGCACTACCAAAAAATACAGGTGAAATCTCTCCCGAAAGGTAAGCTTCCTTATGAAACAATGGATAAACGCCCTGCACCAGTTCCAGCTCTTCACGCAGGTTTTCGGCATCCTCGTCAAGATAATTTTCCAGTTCGGGATTGTTCATGTCATCAAACCGGATACTCTCCTCAATAGTCTGTTTGCCGGGAGAAAACAACTGCAGGTTTTTGTAATAAATGTTGTAAACGCCTTTGAAAGTGCTTCCCATGCCAATGGGCCAGCTCAGCGGAGTTACTTTCAAATTCAGCTTCTGTTCAATTTCATCCAACAAATCGAAAGCATCTTTGCCGGGGCGATCCAATTTATTGATAAACACCATGATAGGTGTCTTGCGCATACGGCAGACTTTGACCAGCTTTTCGGTTTGCGGTTCTACGCCTTTGGCCACATCTATCACCACAATCACGCTGTCCACAGCGGTGAGTGTCCGGAACGTATCCTCGGCAAAATCCTGGTGGCCGGGGGTGTCGAGGATGTTGATCTTTGTGTCGCTATATTCGAAGCCCATGACGGATGTGGCAACGGAAATACCACGTTGCCGTTCAATCTCCATCCAGTCGGAGGTGGCTGTTTTTTTAATTTTATTGGATTTCACCGCGCCGGCAACCTGAATAGCACCGCCATAAAGCAGCAGTTTTTCCGTCAGCGTAGTCTTCCCCGCATCCGGGTGACTGACGATGGCAAAAGTACGTCGGCGTGCAATTTCTTTTTTATTAACCATATAAATTTTTTGAAGATGCAAAAGTAGAAAAAACAATGGTCCAAACGCGAATGCCTGAACCGGTTTGCAATAGATACCGGCTACAAGAATTCCGAAACATTACCCACAACAAGTGTTTTCATTTTGTCCGGATTCAGATACTTCCCTGCGAGGGGAAGCAAATCGTCCGGGGTAAGCTGCATCATCTGTTCCAGACTCTCTTTGAAAAAAGAAAAGGGAATTTCCAGTTCGGTACTTTTCCGGAACCTCTCGGCAAGCTGAAAAGCACCATCAAAATTACGGAGGTAAGAACCGTACACGTAATTTTTTACCGTTTGCAACTCGGTTTCACTAATTTTTTCCTCACACAACCGGCGCATCTGAAATTTTATTTCCTCCACAGCAGCGGTGGTATGGCGGGCATTTACCTCGGTAGCCACAGCAAACAAGTTGGCATGACGGTAGTTTTGAAGAAGAGAAAAAATGCCGTAAGTGTAGCCTTTTTCTTCTCTTACGCTGCTCATAAGTCGCGAGCCGAAATAGCCGCCCAGCACGGTGTTCAAAAGGCTAAGACCGGAAAAATCGGGATGCAGACGCGGGATGCTTAACGTTCCTATTCGCAAAGCAGATTGTAGTGCATCTTCTTTCTCAATAAACAACTCCTGCTTTTCTTCAGGAAGAACAAAATCTCTGTTTAAAGCTACCTGTTTTTGGTTTTTCTGTGGGAGCGTTCCCATCACCCGGTTAAGGTTTTGTAGCAGTGTTTTATCTACTTTCCCACTCAGGATAACATAAAAATCATGGTAACGATGACGGTAAAAATCCAGCAGGTTGTGGCGTGTGAGCTTCCCGAAATCATCGGCTTCCAGCACTTGTCCGTAAGCTGATTTCTCCCCGAAAAGCAGTTTGTTAAAAGCCTGGGAAGCGAGAAAACGCACCTTTTGGCTGTTAACCTGATACTCCTGCCTTTTCCGGTCAGTATAGATATTGAGTTCCTCTTCCGGAAAGATGGCATCCGTTATCAGCTCGCCCATGAGGGGCAGCAGGCGGTCGTAATATTTTGTGAGGCTGTATAGCGTGATGCCGCCCGTATCCTTGGTAAGAAAATAATCGGTATAAGCACCGTGGAAGTCCAGTATTTCAGCAATTTGATAGGAGGAGTAACGGCTGGTTCCTTCAGCGAGCAAGTCATTGACAGCCGATGCCTGTAGTTTTTCGTCTTGAAAAGAGGTGCCGGCATTGAAAACCACATCCAGTCTTGTAACTTCCTGATTTTTATCCGGGATAAGATAAGCCGGAATTCCGTTGTCCAAAGTGATTTTCTCCGGAGCGGTGATATGCAGTGTTTCAAAACCATCTGGTTGCGGCATGGTCGTCCTGTCGGGATGCATTATTTTATTCATGATTTCTTTTTGGCTTTGTAATACAATACACTTTTCCCGGCAGGGTGAAACAGGCGGGCAGCTGTTTGGCGAATGTCGTCCACCTGCACTGCACGGTAATGATCTGGTTCGTTATTGAACATCTCTGCATCATCCAACATTTCGTAATAACAAAGAGCCATGGCTTTCCCCGGCACCGAAATTTCTGAAAAAACCAATGCAGCTTCGGCTTTGTTTTTCACTTTTTGCAACTCCTCTTCCTGAATATTTTCTACAGTTAACTTGTTCAACTCCAACATAACAGACTCTTCTGCTTCCTCAAAAGTTACCTGCGGGTAGAGTTTCCCGGTAATGAGAAACATACCACCATCCAAATCACCGGAGAGATACGCATTGACTTCAGAAAGGAGCTGTTTCTCTTTTACCAGCCGCTGAAAAAGGCGGGATGAGTTGCCGTTGGAGAGAACATCGCTGAGCAAATCACAAGCATAATAATTCTTATCCGTTCGTTTCGGCATTTTCCAGGCCATGTAAAAAGCGTCCTGCGGCACATCGCGTTCCACGGTGAGTGAACGGGGTTCTGTTTGTTCCGGTTCAACCGGATAGCGATGCTGAAGCTTTTCCCCGGAAGGGATTTCGCCAAACCATTTCTCCGTCAGTTGTTTGATTTCCCCGGTGTCCACATCACCGGCCACGCAGAGAATGGCATTATTGGGATTGTAGTATTTCCTATAGAACGCTTTGACATCCTGCATGGTGGCTTTTTCGATGTGGCTGACATCTTTCCCAATAGTATTCCATCGGTAGGGATGTTTTTTGTAAACCAGAGGCTTCAGTAGCAGATACACATCGCCGTAAGGCTGATTCAGATAATTCTGTTTAAACTCTTCGATGACCACCTGCCGCTGTACCTCCAGGCTTTTCGGGCTGAAAGCAAGAGAAAGCATCCGATCCGATTCGAGCCAAAAAGCCATTTCCAGACTGGTTTTTGGCAGTGTGAGGTAGTAATTGGTAAAATCGCTGTTGGTAAAAGCATTGTTCTGACCCCCGGCTTTTTGCAAAGGTTCATCATATTTCGGAATGTTTACCGAGCCGCCAAACATAAGATGCTCAAATAGATGGGCAAACCCGGTTTTGTCGGGGGCTTCATCGCGTGCACCAACCCGGTACAGAATGTTAACGGCCACTATAGGGGTGGTTTTATCCTGATGAACCAAAACCTGCAGACCGTTATGCAGGGTGAAGCGATCGAAAGAGATCATAAAAAAAATTTAAATCAATTTTTAAAAGTGTGCAAAGGTACAAAAGTAGGGATGATGACAAAAAGCCAATGAATGGCTTTCCTAAAAAGACCCTGTCATTTCGAACCTTGTGCGTGGGTGGGCATTGTGCGGTGGCAGTGAGAAATCTCCTGAACAAAAAACGTCGCTCTTTTGAAAATTACTGTAAAGAGAGATTATTCAGCAATTGGCCTGTTCTTAGGGGATTTCTCAGCCATTCTAAAAAAAGCCCCGCCGTGAGGCGGGGCATCAGAAAATGTTAATCTAACAATCTCGCCTTAGGCGAGACCAATTATGTATTTTATTTATCTGCTGTGTTAGCAAGCAGTTTCTGCTGATATGCTTTCATGGCCTTCAGTATGACCGGGGGAATATCATTAATATAGGCTTCATCTTTCTCTACAAAAACAGAGTTTATTGCTTTTTGAGAAAGGTGTTGTTCAGCAATTTTCCGGGTGTTGAAAGGAATGTCATTGACACGTTCCTCTTCATCATTCGAAAAAGTGGTTTTAACCAGTTTCTGAAATAAAGTTTCCGAAGCAACAGCTGTTGTGCTTAAAGGGATATCGTTTAGATTTTCTCCCTCATCAGTACGTATAAGGGTGTTAAAATACTTGTCCTGATTTTTCTCAGGTTGGGCGCTCAAAATACCGATTCCCATAAAAAGGAGAACCATTAAGACCGGGAAATATGTTTTTATCGTTTTCATGATTTTTATATTTTTTTGTTCTGTATCAGGTTTATCCATAAGTGTGCCACAAATTATAAATCACTATAAATAAGTTTGTTATAATTTGTTTCAGTAAGATATGCCTAACAGAAATTGTCTGGTAACAGGACACATTTGTTCGGTAGTGAACAGTTGACCTATTTCGAAAAAGATTGGAAATAGAAATCCAGCAGTTTTTGGGAAGCCTCGTAAGGCGACAACTGTCGGTTCAGGATTTGGGTCTTGTATTTTATGAGCCGTTTTTTTATTTCCGGATGGTTAAAGAAATGGTTATGAATGGACTGGTGGATAGACTCCTCAAACAGTTGATAAGCCTGGTTTTTTCGGTTTTGTTCAAAAGAGCCGTTGTTTTTTGTCAGCCGAAGGAATTGTTCAATTTTGTGCCATATCTCCGACAGGTTCTCGCTGTAAAGCGCTGAAGCGGTTATAACAGATGGCTGCCATCCATTGGGAAGCGGTGGGAAAAGGTGAAGAGCATTTTCATATTCGCGTTTTGCCAGATTGGCGCTATTTTTATTTTCGCCGTCGGCTTTGTTAATAACAATCAGGTCTGCCATCTCCATGATACCGCGTTTGATGCCCTGCAGCTCATCTCCCCCGCCGGCAAGCATGAGTAACAGGAAGAAATCCACCATTTGTGCTACCGCCGTCTCCGACTGCCCAACGCCTACTGTTTCCACAAAAATAGCGTCGTAACCGGCTGCTTCGCACAGAATCATGGCTTCGCGTGTTTTCCGTGCCACGCCGCCCAGTGTTCCTGCGCTGGCCGAAGGACGGACGAATGCCCGATTGCTGTTACCAAGCTCTTCCATCCGCGTTTTGTCGCCGAGGATGCTTCCCCGGCTGCGCATACTGCTCGGATCGATGGTGAGCACAGCTATCCGGTGACCTTTCTCAATAAGATACAGACCAAACCCCTCGATAAAAGTGCTTTTCCCTACGCCTGGAACACCGGTAACACCAAGGCGTAATGCCTTTCCCGAAAGGGGAAGACACAACCGGATTAATTCTCTTGCCGCCTCAATATCTTCAGGCAAAGTGCTTTCAACAAGTGTAATACCACGACTGAGCAAGGTACGATCCCCAGCCTGAATACCTTCGAAATAATCATTGACCGACACTTGATTTTTCCTGAACTTGTCTGGTTTTTGTCGTATCAAAGGGTTCACGACATCCGGTTTCTCCACACCGGCATTTACCCTGAGGGCTCCTTTATTATGTGATTTTCTGCTCTCCATTTATGAATGACAAAGGTACGTAAAAAGGAAACTAATGCTTGCCAGAAAATGTCAATTTCTTCGTTACGCTCGCTTTGAGAACTAATCATTTACATCAGTAAACTCATAGCACTCAAAGCATCGCAAGCCTCGAACTTGATATTTTCTGACTAAGCAGATTAAAAATAGGGGGTTTTCTTGCTGAGACTGGTTATCACACAACCTGAACTTCGTTTTAAATATTCTCAGCAATAAGTACAACCAGACGCTTCATTTTCACTTTAGCATACCATGTCTTTTATACCACTTCTATTGTAAAATGCAAAAATGAGAGCGGCATATCTTCGGCTATACTTGAATTTTGAAATGTAAATTCAAGTAGCCTCAGTATACATTAGGTTCAGTCGGTATATGTGTAAAGGACTTTTTCTACCGTTACAATCAAAACCCCTCTTGATCCCGGAAATGTTTTTTTTGTCAGCTCCGCCAGGCTGCCTGAAGTTTGGATTTCACCCTTTCCGGAAAGCATGCATCCCTGGCCAAACTTGCCGGAAGGCCGTTGCAGGGTTTTTGTGCCCAGCAGCAGTTCCACCGGGCTGCCATTCCTGATATTCTCTTCGGTTTTATGGTATCCCCACACGGGAATTAGCACTTCTTCTCCTTCAACGCCAAGCGTTCTTGCATAGTCACCCCATGTGCCAACGGTATGAGCTCCTTCATCGCCACTGGTAACGATGGCGATAAACTCCGTTTTGTCCAGCACTCTTTTCCATTGCTCTGTTTGTTGCTCCATAATTTACACTCCTGTTACCCCAGCCGTTTCAGCATGTTTATCTCTTTTTCGGTGAGGAAACGCCATTTGCCACGTGGCAGATCTTTTTTGGTGAGACCGGCGAGAAATACGCGGTCCAGCTTAATCACCTGGTATCCGAGATGTTCAAAAATCCGGCGGACAATTCTGTTTTTGCCGGAATGAAGTTCTATCCCTATTTGTTTTTTATCATCGGCGCCAGCTACATAAGCAATGCTGTCAGGAATAACCTTACCATCCGCCAACTCTATCCCATTAGCAATGCTGAGTATGTCGCTTCTGGTAAGGTTTTTGTCGAGAAACACGTGGTAAATCTTCTTAATGCGGAATTTAGGGTGCATCAGCTTTTTGGCCAGCTCGCCATCGTTGGTAAACAGCAACAGCCCCATCGTATTACGATCTAACCGACCCACCGGATAGATTCGTTCCGGGCAGGCTTTTTCCACCAGGCTCATCACCGTACGCCGGTTAAACGGGTCATCGGAGGTGGTAAGAAAACCTTTGGGCTTGTTGAGTAACAGGTAACGTGGTTTTTCCTGTTTCAGCGTCTGTCCGCCAAACGTTACTTTGTCGCCAGGCATAACTTTGGTACCCAGCCGGGTAACTACCTCTCCGTTTATTGATACCGCACCACCTTCAATAAGCTGATCGGCAGCTCGGCGTGAAGCCACTCCCGCATTGGCCAGATATTTATTCAGACGGATACCTTCGGTGGGGCTTTCCGGTTTCGCACTTTTTTTTCCAGGTTTTCCGGATTTGTCGCGATGGGAATTTCCTGGTTTTGAAAAGGATTTTTTTCCTTTTTGTGGTCTTTTTTGTACTGTCATAATTTCCTTAGAATGAGGCTGCAAAATTAATTAATACTCCATTATGGTTGCTATGCTTTACAGAATTTATTATATTTACATGATTTTTTACCGGCGTAACTATGAAAAATGAATTTATCACCCTGGCTTCCCTAACGTATATGCGTGCCCAGCTGCTGAGTGCCCGGCTGGAGCAAGAGGGTATTGAAAGTTTTATGACCAATGTGAAC
>UOET01000560.1_pt1 | contig 10205 bp, 8 predicted proteins | sample 1989391 | NCBI WGS metagenome assembly UOET01 (sample SAMEA4712198, study PRJEB27164) | hydrothermal vent metagenome | biome: marine basaltic hydrothermal vent biome; feature: marine hydrothermal vent; material: mineral | place: Pacific Ocean | collected 2011-06-14/2011-07-23 | depth 1691 m
GTTCCACAAACTGTCCGGTTGACTCTATCACAACATCTATATTCAGCTCTTTCCAGGGAAGTTTTGCCGGGTCAGGTTCGCTTAAAACAATAATTTGCTTGCCGTTAACGTATATATGGCCGCCATTGTGTTCCACGGTACCATTAAACTGCCGTTGTACGGAATCGTATTTTAACAGATGAGCCAGGTTGGCGGCATCGGTGAGATCGTTGATGGCAACGACTTCCATGTTCTCTTTTCTCTGAATGTTCCGGAAAGTGATGCGTCCGATGCGTCCGAAACCATTAATGGCAATACGTATTTTCGACATGTTTTTAGCTGTAATTGTAAATGGCAAATTTATTAAACTGTGGAAACCGTACACTGTGAAAATTGGATAGATTTCTTAAAAATAGAGCTTCCTGATTAAGCGTATCAGAAACAGGTAGTTTTTATTGTTGAAACTAAATAAGCCGGATCTGTTTTTGTCTGTGGAAGATGGTGATGCAAGGAGTCAGTTTTCAGTAAACTCTCCGTTGCATACGCTAAGAATCAGGGCTCGATCTAATGCAGGTCCAATCCGCTCATCATGTAGAGAGAATGTTCGACGGTAGGTAAAATTTCTTCGAGATATTCTTTTACTGCTTTGGTACTTCCCGGTAGTGTATAAATTAAGGTTTCATTTATTGTGCCGGCAACAGCTCTGCTAATCAGTGCGTTGGGCTTTTTCATCCCGTATTTTACCCGAATAAGTTCCATGATTCCTGTAATTTCTTTGTCCAGCATTGGTTTCACAACATCCGGGGTAATGTCTCTTTTGCCTATTCCTGTTCCGCCGGTAGTTATAATTATATCAAATTTTTCATCTACAGAATGCTGTATCAGGCGTTGCAGCTCATGAGCATTGTCAGCAATTATTTCTGACCTGAATTCGAAGTGACGGTTTCGTGATTTCAGATACTCTTCCGTTATCTGTTTTACCAAAGGGCCGCTTTTGTCCTGATAAACGCCTTTGCTGGCACGGTCACTTAAGGTAACAATTAATATTTTCAGAACTCTCGGCAAGTATTCAAACTTGACGCCGGCCGATAGTTTCCCGCCTTTCAGGACTTTTACAAAAATCCCTTCTTTGGGCATGACACAGTTGCCTACTTCCCTGAAAATAGCACAGTTGTCTCCATGGCATTTCTTTCCTATCTGGGTAACCATAAGCTCCAGTTCGCCCGAAACAAATCTGTCGAGTGGAGCTGTTTTATAAAGTTCAAGCCCTTTTGTTGTGATGTTCTCAGCAAACTCGCCCGGAATTATTTTTCTGTTTGCCTGTCTGGCGAACTTGCTGATGCTTTCTTCTGCAAGCATACTCACCTGACGATGCCAGCTACCCGAATGAGCATCGCCGGGAATGCCGATATCTGTAAGAGTAACAAAGCTAACGGGCTTTTTAATTGTTCCTTTTTTTTCAGACACATTGACCGATGTCGCTTCAAAACTTGTCATATTACTTTTATTTTAAATCTGATTTTGTTTTACTGATAAGGTGAATATTTTCCATAACCATGGTTTTATCGATAGCTTTACACATATCGTAAACATTGAGAAGGCCGATCTGAACCGCAGTCAGGGCTTCCATTTCAACACCTGTTTGCCCTATGCTTTTAACCGCAGCGGTAACCAGAACACCATTTTCTTTTAGCGTAGAGGTAACCTCAACTTTCACGATATTAATAGGGTGGCACAAGGGTATCAGGTCGCTTGTACGTTTTGCTGCCTGTATTCCGGCTATTTCCGAAACTGTAAGCACATCGCCCTTTTTCATTGCATTCTCCGTAATAAGCTTAACAGTTTCCTTTTGGAGTTTTATAAAACCTTCGGCTTTTGCCACTCTCAGTTGGGTAGGTTTGTATCCAACATCTACCATGTTGGCTTTTCCCTGCTTGTCCAAATGTGTTAATTCTGACATATTTTATCTGTTTTTAATGTTCTTTTTCATCCTCCTATACCATAGAATTTCCCCGACAGGCTTTTTGTGCCAACTTTGGGCTTGCTATTCAGTGCCAGCTGATAGGCTTTACTTACTCCTGTTTCTTTTGTTTGAAAAGAGAGGTCGTTAAATAAGCATGGTCGCATTTCTCCGTTTGCTGTCAGCCGCAGCCGGTTACAGTTTTTGCAATCGCCGCCGTCACCACCGTCAACTATAGAAAAATCACCTGTTTCGAGGTTCATTTGATGAATAAACCGGATTTGCAGATCGTTTTCTCTGCAAAAGCGAGCCACGTCCTGTGCATCTTCCTCATCTTTATTTTTAAAGACCACACAGTTAATCTTGACCGGAGTTAAGCCTGCTTTTTTTGCTGCTTCAATTCCTTGAAATACACTTGCGATATTGCCGCCTCGCGTAATCTCTGCATATTTTTTAGCCGACAGTGTATCCAGGCTGATATTGACCCGGTTCAAACCGGCTGCTGCCAATGGCTGTGCATATTCCCCCAGCAAAATACCATTCGTTGTCATGGCGAGGTCTTCCACACCCGGAATTTCGGCAATCATCCTCACCAGCGTAACAATTCCTTTTCTTACCAGAGGTTCGCCACCCGTCAGCCTTATTTTGCTAATGCCTCCACGAACCCCTTCCTCCACAATTTTTAAAATTTCCTCAAAAGAAATAATCTGGTCGTGCGGAATCAAATGAATGCCCGTGGCCGGCATACAATAGGTACACCTCAGGTTACACCGGTCGGTTACCGAAATACGCAGGTAGTTGATTTTCCTTTTATATTGGTCTAACATCTGTTAAATCTCCTTTTTTCAGTGTTGTTACTCCCGGTTCAATTATCATAAATGCCTGTGCGTAGGACAGAGCATGGATGTGGGCTGAGCCGTGATATTCCACTTGCTTAACTTTACCATCTTCTGTGATAACAACCGGCTCAAAAGCTTTATGGAAAGCCTTTTTCCTGTGGTAATCTTCGTACATCGGCATTCTGTAAACAGGAGCCTGGTAGTTTGCCCCCATAATCTTATAAATAAGTGGTTTAATCAGCATCTCAAACTGGACATAGGAGGAAACGGGGTTTCCCGGTAACCCCACAAACCATTGTTTTTTGCCTGTTCCGAAAATGGTTCTTTTGCCCGGTTTTGTCTGTACTCCGTGAAATAGAATTTTTACTCCCATCTCTTTTATAACCGCGGGAACAAAATCAAAATCTCCCATAGACACTGCTCCGGAGAGGATAATGATGTCGGCCGTACGGCATGCTTTATTTAACATCCGGCGTGAGTCTTCCATCGTATCTTTTGCTAAGCCCAGGTATTCCACTTCCAGCCCGAGCTGCTGAGCCTGAGCTATCATTTGATAGGCATTACTGTTTCTTATTTGTGAAGGTTCGGGTTTAAAACCAGGCTCTACAAGCTCGTTGCCTGTGGCAATAATGGCAACTTTCGGACTTTTATAAACCAACACTTCCGTAGCTCCTACAGAGGCAAGAACAGGAATATGTTTGGGCTCGATAATGGTACCTTTTTTCAATACAACTTCTCCCGCTTTTACGTCCTCAGCAAGCTTGCAAATGTTGAATGCGGAACTTTCTTTTAGGTAAATAATTTTATTATCGGATAACCGACGGGTATGCTCTACCATAATAACCATATCGGCACCTTCCGGAACCGGGGCACCGGTCATAATTTTGGCACATTCGTTTTCCTTTATCTTTATCTTCGGGAAGCTGCCAGCCGGTATCTCCTCAACTATCGTCAATTCATTGGCAATATCCAGATGGCGACAGGCATATCCGTCCATTGCTGATTTGTCGAAAGGGGGCATGTTGATATCCGATTGGATGTCTTCTGCCAGCACTTTTCCGACAGATTCCATAAAATCCGACTTCTCAACACCCAACGTTTTGGCGCTTTGCAGCACTATCTCCAAGGCTTCTTTAAATGGTATCATCTTAAAAAATTATTAGTTTAAATCCGGCAACGAGTAGTACTGTTGCCAGCAGATATTTCAATTTTATATGTGATAATTTATTGCTACTTAAGTACCCCCCGGCTGTCCCTCCTGCCAAGCCGATAACAACCCATAACAAAATATGGGCATTGGGGGAAAAACTGTTGTTGAAATAAAGGCCGGTAAGTCCTGCCAGCGAATTCAAAAAGATAAACATAGCAGATATTCCGGCGGTTTCCTTTACATTAGACCAGTGGAGCAACAGTAGCAGCGGACTTAATATTATACCTCCGCCAATACCAATCATTCCCGAGAAAAAACCGATAACACCACCAATAATAATTGCTAACCAAAAAACAGGAATTTTGGTATCCTTAAAATCTTCTCTCGGACGAAAGAAAAACCGGGCGACAGCAATTAATAAAAACACACCCAATATTGTCTTGTAAATTCCCGAGTCAATATTTATACGGGCTCCGAGAAAGGCCATTGGGATGGAACCTATAATAAACGGAAACAGGACGTTAAACTTGAAATATCCGTTTTTGTAAAACGAATAGAAAGAGATGGCAGAGACAAAAAGGTTTAATGTCAGTGCTGTTGATTTCATAGTGTATTGTTCAAATCCGAAAAGGGCCATTAAGGCGAGGTAACCACTTGCGCCTCCATGCCCTACAGAGGCGTAAAGTGAAGCAACAACAAACAATAGCACTAAAAACAAAATGTCCATAATAACAATACTTTTTTCAGTTCCACATACACGGAAAGAAGTCTGTTTAGTTACTATGGGCACCTTCATTCAGCTTTGCAATAAGCTGAGATGCAACAATATGTATTAACTCCTTTCCAATTCATCCGGCCAAAATGCCGGAATCGGGAGGCTCAAACATTTCTATTTAAACCCGTCGGTTCTAAAAACCATAGCGCAAACGCCTTAGGTTAGTGAACTCGGACAGTGCAATATTACAAAAGATGTTGCTATATCTTATTAATTATGATTCTAAATTGCAGCGGAAAAGAAAAACCCCGCGTTGATATGAGAATCGCTGCGGGGCATGGTAAACTAATTAATCTGAGAGTTTAATCTTCTTTCTCCGTTTTGGAGTCGCTATCTTCGTTGTTTTCCACAAGTCCGAGATCTCCATAATCTTCTGTATATCCGTAAAGATTATCCAGCTTGATGCCATAGACTTTCTTCAGCTGGTTTCTCTTCAGCTTAAGGGTGGGGGAGAGTTCACCTGTTTCGGTTGACCATTCGCGGCAGGTAACAGCAAATTTCTTGATCTGCCGGTGGCGTCCTAAAGTTTTGTTTATCCTATCCACCTCTTCCTGATAGCGCGCCAGTACTTTGGGATGGCGTACTAAATCTGTGTTATCTCTAAATTTTACATTATTCTTGAAGCACCAACCGTGCAGATAATGGAAGTTGGGGCTAATAATGGCGGCAGCAAATTTTTCCCCTTCACCAACTACCAGAATCTGTTCGATAAGCGGAGACTCTTTGAAAACATTTTCTACGATTTGTGGCGCCACATATTTACCGGTAGAGAGTTTAAAGATTTCTTTTTTCCGGTCGGTAATCCATAGCACTCCGGTTTCTATTTTGCCAATATCGCCGGTATGGAACCATCCCTCTTCGTCGATAGCCTCTTTGGTTTTTTCCGGATCTTTGTAATAGCCAACCATCAGGCTGGGGCCTCGCATAAGAATTTCGCCATCTTCTGCGATGGTAACTTCTATGTTATCCAGCACAGGTCCCACGCTGCCGGCTTGCATTGTGGGGTATTCGCCATAGTTAACAGAAATTACCGGAGAGGTTTCCGTAAGTCCGTAGCCCTGAGCAACTTTAATGCCAACAGCACTAAACAGCCGGGCCAGTCGTGGTTGCAAGGCTGCACCTCCCGAAATAATTACTTTCAGCTCGCCTCCGAGTGCTTCCTTCCATTTGCTGAAAATCAGCTTTCGCGCGATGCTTAGCTTTTTGTCATACATCGAACTGCGTTTAGACGGATCGTCTTCGTACTGAACGCCAAGTTTTACGGCCCAATCGAAAAGCCAGCGTTTGATACCTTTCAGCTCTTTACCTTTCAGCATGATTTTGTCAAAAAGCTTCTCCAAAACCCTGGGAACGGAGGCAAAGCCGTGAGGATGCACTTCGTTCAGATTCTCACCAAGGGTATCAATACTCTCCACATAATATACACTCAATCCTTTTGCCTGTACGAGATAGTTCACCATTCGCTCCAGAACATGGCACAAAGGCAGGAAGCTAAGCCAGCGGTCGCCAGCTTCCACATCCAGCAGACTTCGCGTGGCCATAACGTTACTCATGAAGTTAAAATGGGTCAGCATAACGCCTTTGGAGCGGCCTGTAGTACCGGAAGTATATATGATAGAAAGTAAATCGTCTTTGGAAATACTTTCTTTTATCTTGGGAAGTTCTTTTTCGAATTTAGCTCTGTTCTTTTTCCCCAGTTCCACAATTTCGCTCCAACACGGAACGCCATCAACTTTATCGTAAGTATAAACCTTCTCAATTCTTGGCACTTCATCCGCCAGCGGCTTAATCTTGTCGTAATGTTCTTTGGAAGATAAAATGGCCAGCCGGGCATCCGAATGCTCCAGAATATACCGATGTTCTCCCCGTCCTATATTGGGATAAACCGGGACGTGAACAACACCGATTTGCCCCATCCCCATGTCAGCGAAGTTCCATTCCGGACGGTTGTTGGAGATAGTCAGTATTTTATCACCCTTTTTAAAACCCATGGCCAGTAACCCAAAACTAAAATTATCAACCATCTCTTTATATTCGTCAGTACTGAAGTTCTCCCATTGCCCGTTTCTTTTAATGGAAAGTGCTATGTTGTAGTTGTGTTCTTTCGTATTTTGATCAAGAATATCAAAATTTCTTTCAAGTTTCATTTGGTAAAAGTTTTAGATGAATATATGAATGACTTGTGTAAAAATAGACTATAAGTTTGAATTTTTTAAAAATATTTTTCTTTATTTTGCTTTGAATGTCCAGGTAAACTGGAATTCGGAAACCTGATCGCCTGCCTGATCGGTGCCGACAGAAGTGATAGTAACTGTTCGTCCTTCACCTGTTTCTAATGTTTGCTGCACCGCATGGCTGATGGCCTCACCATCGTTACAAGTAAAAACCACTTTGCTTTGGGCTTTTTTTGTGAACCTGGCCTGCATATCAAGAACCAGCATGGATACCGGCCGGGGAGCTGCTTTAACCTCTGCTATGGCCATAGCTCCCGAAGAAAGCTCTGCGGCCATAGACTGGACAGCAAAATATAGTGACCGGAAAGGATTTTTTGTAAGCCAATTATAGGGTACGGATACACTGGCATGCTTTTCGTCCAGCTCAATAATCCGCAGGCCGTTCAAAAGGCCCATAGGCATGTATCTGATAAAAAATAATTTCAGCCGAAAATCATTGTTTGCCAGCTTCTTAAAGTCTTTGTTGTTTGCCATACTGTTTCCGGCTTTTTCTTAAAATCAGGGGACAGACCACCAGGCCTGCCCCCGGAGGATGTTAACTAAAAATTGTATTTATTAGCTTCAATCAGCTGATCAGCTATTTTTCTGCGGGCTTCTTTAACATTCACCGGATTAACTTTGGTGAAACGTTTCATTCCCATAAGCATACCGGCTTGTTCGTCACCTTCGGCGAAAGAATTAACGGCATCGATACCGATTTTGTTGATGCGATATGCCGAGTCAAAAACAAACACATCGAGAATATCTTTGTAAATAGCCAGTTTTTCATCGTTGTACATGCCGGCCAGTTTTTCCACACGCAGCAATGTTGACTCGGCTGCATAGGTGTACATCAGCATATCGGCAATGTTCATCATAATTTCCTGTTCATTCTGGAAAGCGGTAGTATATTTCTGTAAAGCAGCTCCGGCAACCATTAGTATGGCTTTTTTGAAGTTCACAATAATCTTGTGTTTTGTTTCAAAATAATCCATGGAAGTACTGCCGAAATCAGGAATACCCATCAACTCTTTGCCTACGGCTTTGGCGGGTGTCAGCAGGTCAATTTCGCCTTTCATACCTCTTTTTACCAGTTCGCCAACGGCCACCATGCGGTTAATTTCGTTGGTGCCCTCAAAAATCCGGTTTATTCTGGAGTCGCGGTAAGCACGCTCTACCACAGTTTCAGCAGAATATCCCATGCCACCAAAAATCTGTACCCCTTCGTCCACTACAAAATCCAATGCTTCCGAACCGAATACTTTTGAAATAGAGGCTTCGATAGCGTACTGGCGGATGCCTTCGATGGATGCACGCCCTTTGTCCATGCCTTCTGCGATCAATGATTCTATAGCATCGTCAATATTCTGGCTGGCCCGATAAGTCAGTGATTCGGTAGCAAATGTACGGATAACCATCTCGGCCAGTTTGGTTTTGATGGCGCCAAAGTTAGCAATGGCAGTACCAAATTGTTTTCTTTCGTTGGCGTACTGCACACTGGCACTTATGGTGGCTTTGGAAGCGCCGGTAGTGGCAGCGGCCAATTTGATACGTCCGAGGTTCAGGATATACAAAGCAATTTTAAATCCTGTGTTTCGTTCACCAAGGAGGTTTTCTGCAGGCACCTCTGCGTTGTCGAAGAAAATCTGAATGGTGGAGGAACCACGAATTCCCATCTTATCTTCTTCGGCGCCAAAGGTAAAGCCCGGAGTATTGCGTTCTACAATAAAAGCACTCAGATTTTTGTCATCCTCAATTTTAGCATAAACGATAAACAAGTCGGCAATACCTCCATTGGTAATCCACATTTTACCACCATTCAGGATGTAGTGTTTTCCATCTTCACTAAGGATAGCTTTTGTCTTGCCACTGTTTGGGTCGGAACCGGCATCTGGTTCGGTAAGAGCATAGGCACCAATGTATTCGCCCGAAGCCAGCTTAGGCAGATACTTCTTTTTTTGGTCTTCATTTCCAAAGAAAAGAATGGGAAGTGTTCCAATGCCGGTATGTGCCGAATAAGCGACGGCAAAACTAAAACCTTTGCCCATCTCTTCCACAGTAAGCATAGAAGTAACAAAGTCCTGGCCGAAGCCTTCATATTCTTCGGGAATGGATATTCCAAGTAAACCCAGTTCGCCGGCATCTTTCAATAGCTTGGTAAGGAGTTCGTTGTCATGGTGCTCCAGCTGTTCCACATTAGGCAAGACCTGCGTTTCTGTAAAATCGCTACAGGTCTGCGCCATCATTTTTTGTTCTTCGTTAAATTCTTCCGGAATAAAAATATCGGCAGCTTCTGTTTCCCTAATGAGGAATTCACCACCTTTTAATACTTTATTGTCTGACATAACTTTATAATTTTGATAGTTGAATAATTCAGTTTTTAAAAAAAGCGCACAGCAACTCACGGGCTACTATGTATGAGCTTGTTATAACATTTCGTAAATACCGGCAGCTCCCTGGCCTGTACCAATACACATGGTTACCATACCGTATTTTTTGTTGCGGCGTTTCAGTTCGTTAAGAATTTGAACCGTCAATTTGGCGCCGGTACATCCCAGCGGGTGTCCCAGAGCTATGGCGCCACCGTTTACATTCAAAATATCAGGATTGATACCTGTTTCTTTCACCACAACCATAGACTGGGTTGCAAAAGCTTCATTCAGCTCAATGAGATCCATGTCATCCAGTTTCATACCGGCATGTTTGAGCACTTTCGGAATAGCTTTTATGGGGCCGACACCCATTTTGTAGGGATCAACGCCTGCTACCTGATAGTCCACCAGGCGGGCGATAGGCTTGAGGTTGTGACGTTTCAGTATTTTTTCAGAAACCACCAGGACAAAGGCAGCGCCATCGGACATTTGTGAGGAGTTGCCAGCAGTGGAAATACCATCTGCTGCAAAAGCAGGTCTTAATCTGGCAAGAGCTGCTTTGGTAGTTCCTCTTCTGGGACATTCGTCCACATCGAAAATTTTCTCTCTGGTTTTTATTTTTCCATCTGCAACATAATTCTCTTTAACTGTGTACGGTACAATCTGATCTTTAAAATAACCTTTGTCAATAGCGTTATAGGCTTTGGCATAAGAATTAGCAGAAAATTCGTCAAGATCCTCTCTTTTCAGATTATATTCGCGGGCCACCATTTCAGAAGTTAGCCCCATGCTGAGATACCAGTTAGGATTGGTCTTGGCCACATCCGGATTAGGAACCAGCCTCCAGCCACCCATGTTGATCATCGACATGGTTTCAGCTCCTCCGGCCACTACCACATCGGCAATGCTGGCACTGA
>UOET01000433.1_pt1 | contig 9876 bp, 9 predicted proteins | sample 1989391 | NCBI WGS metagenome assembly UOET01 (sample SAMEA4712198, study PRJEB27164) | hydrothermal vent metagenome | biome: marine basaltic hydrothermal vent biome; feature: marine hydrothermal vent; material: mineral | place: Pacific Ocean | collected 2011-06-14/2011-07-23 | depth 1691 m
CCGGAACCGCATTCTAGGAGATGGAGTCATGTATGGAAATTTTGAATTTCGCTGGAAATTCTACAAATTCCACTTCATCAACCAAAACTTTATTATCGCCGTAGATCACGGTAAGACCTTCAATGTACAAGATGGCACTTCGGGTACTTATATGGGACTTGGTTATATGTTCTAACAGCTTGTGTGGTAACCACTACCACCATTCACATTATTTCAATAAAAAAGGGTTACAACCGCTTGGTTGTAACCCTTCAACATCCATTTCACATTTAACGTTCTGTCTTCGCCGTTATCTCCGCTTCAAAAATGATTTCAAATTCTTTTATTAGCAGTTGTTTGACCTTTACCATGTCTATTTTATGGTTCAGCTCTTTCTGCAACGAGGTAACTCCTTTGTCCTGAAAACCGCAGGGATTGATATAGTTGAAATAATCCAGGTTTGTATTCACGTTGAGTGCGAAACCATGCATGCTCACCTTGTTGTGAATACGCATGCCGATGGCTGCAATTTTCCGCTCTTTTCCTTTTATGCCCGCATCAATCCAAACACCGGTGGCACGTTCCAGCCGCTCGCCGTGCAAACCGAAATGTTTTATGGTACGGATGAGCACGGTTTCAATGTCGAAAACAAACTCTTTCACGGAGATGTTGAAATTGTCCACATCAAAAATGGGATAACCCACCAGTTGCCCTGGTCCGTGATAAGTTATGTCTCCGCCGCGGTCGGTTTGGTAACAAGGTATGTCTTTGTCTTCCAGCCACCGGTCATCCACCAGCAGGTTTTGCCTGTTCCCACTTTTACCGAGGGTGAAAACGTGCGGATGTTCGCAAAATAGCAAATGATTTTCTGTTGTAAGATTTTTTTGTTTGGCTTCGAGTGTTTTGTCAAAAACCTGTTTCTGATATTCCCAGGCTTCGGCATAATCAATCAGTCCCAAATCCATAAATTTGACATGTAAATTTTTTTCCATTATTAATATTGCTTTGGTGTTATCACATGTTTTTCAGCGCGATAGGATGACCTCACCAGTGGGCTGCTTTCCACAATGCGGAATCCTTTTTCCAGTCCCACACGCTCATATTCTTTAAACTGTTCCGGCGACACGTACTCTTTCACCGGCAAGTGCTTTCTGGTAGGTTGCAGGTACTGGCCAACGGTCAGCACCATGACGCCTGCTGCCAGTAAGTCGTCCATAAGTTCAAAAACTTCTTCGGGTGTTTCGCCCAGGCCGGCCATAATACCCGACTTGGCCACCACGCCCGAATCGGCAATATATTTGAGTACTTTCAGGCTGCGGTCGTACCTTGCGCGGCTGCGTGTTTGTGGTGTTATGCGGCGAACAGTTTCCAGATTGTGTGAAATTACTTCCGGGCCGGCATCAATCACCTGACGGATAAGTTCTTCTCGTCCGTCGAAGTCAGGAATAAGCGTTTCTATGGTCGTCTGTGGACTCTGTTCTTTGATTTTCTTGATGGTCATGGCCCAGATGGCTGCTCCCCCATCTTCCAAATCGTCGCGATCCACCGAGGTGAGTACGGCATGTTTCAGCTTCATAAGCTTTACCGATTCCGCCACTCGAGCGGGTTCTTCCAAATCAACGGGCAATGGCCGTCCGGTTTTCACATTACAAAATTTACAGGAGCGTGTGCAAATGTCGCCGAGAATCATTAGGGTAGCCGTTCCCCTGCCCCAACATTCGTGCATGTTCGGGCAATGTCCACTGGTGCAAATGGTGTGTAACTTATGTTCGGCAACGATATTTTTTATAGCAATATATTCTTTTCCGGAAGGTACTTTTATTTTCAGCCAGTCGGGCTTTCGTAGTATCACATCTGATTGTTTCATACCAAAATTTTGAGGGTGTAAAACTACGCAAATTTGCTAGTATGAAAATATTTTCCGACGCTTGAAATTCTTTTTTGTCACGATGACAATCTTCCTTTAATTTCTCTACTTTTGTAGTGGGATCTCACAAAAATTTCTCACTTTATTTCATGTATAGAAAGGATTATTCAACAAGGGAGTATGTAATCGTGGCCGGTTTTGTTCTTGTGGCTGTGGTTTTCCTTGTGCGCCTTTTTTACCTGCAGGTTTATACCAACCAGTACCAGCTCTCGGCTCGCGACATGGCCCTGCGTCGGGTAATTGAATACCCTGCCCGCGGACGTATCTACGATCGGAACCATAAATTACTGGTATATAACGATGCTGTTTATGACCTTATGGTGATTCCTCGTCAGGTAAAAAGCATGGATACTGCTAAATTTTGTAAACTGTTACAAATTGATAAAGCTTTTTTCATCAAAAGGATGAAAAAAGCCAAACATTACTCTTACTACAAACCCTCTGTTTTTTTGAAACAACTCTCCAAAATAGATAAAGGCCCCATTGAAGAGGTGATGTACGAATTCCCCGGTTTTTATTTCCAGACCCGAACGTTGCGTCACTATCCGCAACCTGTTGCTGCTCATGTATTGGGAAGTGTGGGTGAGGTAAATCCGCGTGATTTGAAACATGATCCGTATTATCAACAGGGTGATTATATCGGGAAATCCGGTATTGAGTGGTTTTACGAAAAAGAGTTGCGGGGGCGGAAGGGTTCGCGACTGGTGGAAGTGGATGTCCACAACAACGTGAAAGGGAGTTTCCAGCATGGGAAATTTGATACCCTTGCGGTAGCCGGCACAGACCTGACACTGAGTCTTGACGAAAACCTGCAAGCCTATGGTCAGCGTTTGATGCAAAATAAAAAAGGTAGTATTGTGGCCATTCAACCCAAAACCGGCCAAATACTTGCATTTGTCAGTAGCCCTGCTTATGACCCTAATCTGCTCGTTGGCCGGCAGCGTTCCAAAAATTACAACAGACTGTTGCATGATACACTAAAACCACTGATGGACAGGGCATCCTCCGGTGCTTACCCTCCGGGTTCTACATTTAAACTTGTTCAGGCACTCATTGCTCTGCAAGACCATGTGGTTACGGCGCATACCTTTTTCACTTGTCAGGGAACGGCCTCAAAGCCAATAGCCTGTGCTGAAAACCATGTGTCGCCGCTGGCTATGAAATTAGCCATCGAGCTTTCCTGCAATACTTATTTCTGGAAGACCTTCCGTGCTATTATGAATAATCCGAAATTTGCCAATACCCACGACGCTTACCAGGCCTGGTACAACGAAGTATTACGTTTTGGCTTTGGCCATCGCTTTGACACGGATATCCCTTTTGAGCTGCCAGGAAACATCCCAACACGTGCTTACTACAACAAATTGTATCATGGTAGCTGGAATGCACTGACCGTCCGCTCTTTAAGTATAGGTCAGGGAGAGATATTGGTTACTCCTGTTCAACTGGCCAACCTGGCAGCAATCATTGCTAATGGTGGTTATTATATCAAACCACATTTTTTAATTGGTATGTCGGGTGATGATACCCTTTCGGGAAAATATAAAAAGAAGACTTTCATTAACAACATAGACCCGACTTATTTCCGGTTTGCAAAAAAAGCCATGAAAGCTGTTTTTGACGGTTCTCAGGGAACAGCACGAGCTTACCGGATGGATAGTCTTTCCCAGGCCGGGAAAACGGGTACGGCACAAAATCCTCACGGAAAAGATCATTCATTATTTATGGCTTTTGCACCGGTGAATAATCCGGAGATTGCTATTGCCGTAGTAGTCGAAAATGCAGGTTATGGCGCCACCTGGGCTGCTCCTATTGCCAGCCTTATGATGGAAAGATATTTGCACGGAAAAACAAAACGACCACGTTTGGAAAAGCGAATTATCGACGCTGATTTAATTCACAACCAAAAAACAAAAAGGCCATGAGCATACGGGAAAATTTCTGGAAAAATGTGGACTGGCTGACAGTTTTTCTGTTCCTCTTTCTGGTACTTTATGGCTGGCTGAGTATTTATTCGGCATCCGGAAGTAACGAAAGCAGCTCCATTTTTGACTTTTCACAACGTTACGGAAAACAACTTCTCTGGATTGCGATGGCGCTGTTTCTGGCGTTTTCAATTTTGTTGATAGACGCCAAATTTTTTTCGTCATTTGCTTATGTTTTTTATTTCCTGATTATGCTCACTCTGATTGGCGTTTTGCTATTTGGGAAAACGGTAGCCGGCTCACGTTCGTGGTTTCAAATCGGCAGTTTTGCCATACAGCCTGCCGAGTTTGCCAAGTTTGCAACAGCACTGGCGTTGGCCAAATACCTGAGTAAAACGCAATCCGATATGCGGCTTTTTAAGAGCAGGATAGTGACGGCTGCTATAATTGGTTTTCCGGCTTTATTAATCCTAATGCAGAACGATACCGGGTCGGCATTGGTTTATATGGCCTTTATTTTGGTACTTTATCGCGAAGGTCTTTCCGGCTGGATATTGGTGGTTGGCCTGGTACTCGGTGTGTTATTTACTATTACCATAAAGTTCGGCGAGATATACGTGGCCATCGGACTGGTGGCATTGGCCGTTTTAGTTTTTGGACTGTTTCGCGGATTTCGCCGGCAATGGAAAATATGGCTTACCGGTCTTTTGTTTTCCCTCATTTTTGTGTCGATGGTAGATTATGCCTTTCAGCATGTGCTGGAGTCGCACCAGCGTGTCCGCATACAGGTGATGTTGGGGATGAAAGAAGATCCTCACGGAGCCGGTTATAATGTGAACCAGGCCAAAATTGCCATTGGGTCGGGCGGCCTCACCGGAAAAGGTTACCTGAAAGGGATGCTCACGCGTAACCATTTTGTCCCCGAACAAAGTACGGACTTTATCTTTTGCACCGTGGGCGAAGAGCGCGGCTTCCTCGGCTCGTCGGTGTTAATATTACTTTTCCTCGGGTTGCTTATACGCATCATCATGCTGGCCGAACGACAACGATCGCCTTTTGGCCGGATTTATGGTTATGGTGTAGCGTCAATCCTGTTTTTTCATTTTACGATAAACCTCGCCATGACTATCGGTCTTTTCCCGGTGGTGGGAATTCCGTTACCGTTTTTCAGTTATGGTGGCTCATCTCTGTGGGCATTTACCATCCTGTTGTTTATTTTCATAAAACAGGATGCCAACCGGATGAACGTGTTGTATTAATCTTCAGACATACATTATCGTAACCCGACATCCTCCAGGAGTGAAAGCGTAAGCAATTTGAAATCGTTATAAATTTCACAAATATTGTTAGTTGCTTAACGATTGTTTTATTTTTGTGCTGTTATTATTAAAACAATAAGCAGATGAAAAACAAAATTATTGTTCTTTTTTCGTTCCTGATTCTGGCCGGGATGTCCTCTTCCGCTCAGGAATTACAACCATTTTTTGAAGTGGGACAGTTTAACAAAGCCATTCCCGAGCTTAGCAAGCAGGTCGAAAGTACATTGACAAATGCAGGCTATGAAATTCTGGGATCATATCATCCTGAAAATAAGGATAATCTTTTTGTGGTCTGTTTTACCAGTAGCAATTTAAAGCAGCTTAGCCTTCAGTTTCCCGACAGAGGGCCGTTGGGTGCTGTGTTGAAAGCCGGATTTATCATGACGAATGGCAAGACCATCCTCAGTATTGTTAACCCGGAATATATGTTTCTTGCTTATTATGGTCAGCAAATGGATGGCCACGAAGATGCGTTGAAAGCGCAGGCTAAAGAAGTTACCGATCTTTTTGGTAAGATGGGCAGATTAACTCCTTTTGGCGGAGCGGTGGAACAAAAACGGCTGATGCATTATCATTACAAAATGATGATGCCTTATTATGATGATCCGGATGATCTGGCGGAATTTGATTCCTTTGAAGAAGGATTACGGGTTATTCAAAAGAATCTTAACGCACATAAAGGAAACACACGTAAAGTTTACCAGCTGATTTTTCCCAAACAGGAAATTGCTGTTTTCGGGGTGGCACTCCTTGACCCTGAAACCGGCGAATCCGACTTTTTGCCTACCATTGGTGAAAGCCACATTGCTGCCATGCCGTATGAAATTATTCTTCAGGGGAAAAATGCTACCTCGCTGGCCGGGAAATACCGTATTGCACTTTATTGGCCAGAGCTGGGAATGGGAACTTTTATGAAAATAATAAAGACTCCCGGCCGTATTGAAGATACTATGAAAGCCCTTACTTTAGAATAATATTTTCTCATTTTACTTATTTTTTTGCAGGCAGCTTCCTTGTCATAAGGGAGCTGCTTTTTTCTCTGGGCTTTCTTAGTTGTTGGTATATAGTAAAATTAGCCGGAGGCCAATGAAATAAGGATTCTTCTCGCAGATTCTCCGTTTTGCTTTAAGTCTCTTCTTAATAAAAAGAGTACTTTTATCCGCTCATTTTAAAATGTATCCATTATGCAAAAAAGGTTTTTTTTCCTGCTGTTTTTTTTGGTGCTTTTAGGCAGTGTCAGCTTCGCTCAGGAATCTGTTAATGTTACAGCAAGTCGTAACAAGCAAATTCATGATTTGCTGGATTATCGGTTCAGAGGAGGTTTCTATTCCTTTGAACGTGTATTTTTACAAACAGTAAAATACACCGATATTGCGCGTAAAAACTGTGTTATTGGTATTATGGTGGTTACTTTTCAGGTGACATGCGAAGGGTCTGTTAGAAACGTCAGAATAAAAAATCCGTTGAATTACGGTCTTAATCAGCAGATCGTGAAATTTATGCAAGCGACCAAAGGGCAATGGAATGTTTGCCATAATGATAAATACACAAGGTTCGCCATCCCGATTCAGTTTACTATGGAGGGAACCAAAACCGACTCACTGGATGCGGCTATTTCTCTTGTCGGGAAAAACCCCGGTTATGTTTGCAGCAGCGATAATTATTACCTTAAAAAAGCCAAAGAAGCACTGGCCAAAAAGAAAGGGAAACGAGCCCGGCCCTATATTGAAACACTTATCAGGCGCAACCCCTTTAATAGTGATTATTTTGCTATGATGAAACAGTCTCTGGAACTTTCGGGCAAAGGAAAGAAAAAGAAAAAGAAAAAATAATCCGTGATTATGCTTGATTTTTTGTTCCATTTAGATACCACTATTCTGCTGTTTGTCAATGGTCATCACTCTCCGTTTTTTGATACGCTCATGCTCGATTTTAGTGGAAAATTCTTTTGGTCTCCGCTTTACGCATTGTTAATTTACTGGATTTTCAAAGAGAAAAAATGGTATGGGTTTCTGGTGCTTGTTTTTGTGGCGTTGACCATCACAGCTGGTGACCAGCTTTCGGTTCATGCATTTAAGAACGTTTTTATGCGTTTGAGGCCGTGCTACGAACCTTCGTTGCAGGGGCTTTTACACATGGTTAAATTCTGTGGTGGAAAATATGGGTTTGTCTCTTCTCATGCAGCTAACAGTTTTGCCGTTCTGGCTTTTATCAATGGGTTTTTCCGGCATAAGCGTCCTTACGTGAAATGGATTATGTGGACGTGGGCTTTGCTTATCATATACAGCCGGGTTTACCTTGGTGTCCATTATCCGGGCGATGTATTAGGTGGTGCAGTACTGGGGATAATATTGGGAAGCTTTTTTATCTGGCTCTATCGCAAAAGCGAAAAGTATATCAGGGGATTGAAAAATGTACCGGGATAATAACCAGAGGTTCTTTACTCTTCCGTTTTAATTTCAATACTTACCGGATCGTTGACCTGCAGGCCCATTAGCGATGCCGCTGTTGAATTTCTCATGGCAATTTCCAATAAATCGCTACTGCCAAACAGGCAAACCGGATTGGCATTACCTCCGGCATCCGCATAACACTCACCAATGCTGTCACGGGAGTAAACTTTAAAATAGATGGTAAAAGGTTTGTTTCCGATAACCTGCCGGAACAGCTTACGCGAAATATTTGTAATGGCGTTGCTGTACGGGTCGATGTGGATGACCATGCCACGAATACCGGAGGCGGTGAAAGAGGGCTCATAGTCCAGCTTTTTGTTGATTTCAGCATAAGGCTCTCCAAGAGATTCAACCGCCTCTCCACGGGCGAGCATAACCGCTGCTTTGGCAAACCGGTCTCGCCCCGAGAAAGTATATTTCCCACTGTCCTGAGGAATGTCCAACGTGAAAATTTTCTCCGGATCTTTGTCTTTTTCAAAAATCAAAGAGAAAACACCATTATCCGCACCGATAAAAAAATGGCCATCGTAAAGTACTACCAAATGTGGTTCCCGGAGGCTCTCTTCGGTGTTTACGCCAATAATATGGATGGTCCCCTTCGGGAAATTCTTGTAGGCATGGTGTAGTACATAAGCAGCTTCCCGCGTGTTGAAGCGTGGAATTTTATGGGTAATGTCCACCATTACAACATCAGGAATATCCTGTAAGATACGTCCCTTGACGGCTGCCTGGTAGTAGTCTGTATCGCCCCAATCACTGGTTAAGGTAATGATAGCCATGCTGTTTTTATGAATTAACCCTTTTGTAATAAACTTTTCAAAATTAAATAAATTCAGGTATCTATTCACGCTATTTTTAATAATTTTGAAGCCTTAACAGGAAGTCACTTTTTCAGTAACTGCTCATGAGTGAAAGTATTATTCAGTTTGACATGGATAACCCGGTGGAGTTTTTTGGCCCCGGCGATAAACACCTGAACCACATCAAAGCGATTTTTCCAAAACTGAAAATTATTGTTCGTGGAAATCTAATTAAACTTATCGGCGATCCTTCGGAAATCAGGACTTTTGAAAGGCGCATGGATTTGCTGTTAGTCTATTTTGACCGTTTTGGAAAAATGAATGATAAAGCAGTGGATCAAATCATGGAGCATGACGATGACAGCCTCACTCGCGGAGCAACCCTGAAAGAGGATGTGCTGGTTTATGGCCGCCACGGAAAATTAATCAAAGCACAGACGCCGAATCAGAAAAAAATGGTGGAGAGTATGGCCAAAAACGATATGATTTTTGCCATTGGCCCTGCCGGTACCGGAAAGACTTATACTGCTGTGGCTCTGGCAATCCGTGCGTTGAAAAACAAAGAAGTTAAACGCATTATCCTGACGCGTCCGGCCGTGGAAGCCGGCGAGAGTCTGGGATTTCTGCCCGGTGACATGAAAGAGAAACTGGATCCTTATCTTCAGCCGCTTTATGATGCTTTGCGCGATATGTTGCCCACGCAGAAACTACTTTCGTATCTTGAAGACGAAACCATCGAGATTGCGCCGCTGGCTTACATGCGCGGACGAACACTCGGCAATGCTTTTGCCATCCTCGACGAAGCCCAAAACGCTTCGGAGAGCCAGCTTAAGATGTTCCTCACCCGTATGGGGAAAAATGCCAGATTTATCATAACCGGCGATATAACACAAATTGACCTGCCGCGTAATAAAAATTCGGGACTTTTTCAGGCACAACGTATCCTCAAAGGCATTAAGGGCATCGATTTTATTTACCTTAACGAAAAAGATATTGTCCGGCATAAACTGGTAACGCGGATTGTTGACGCTTATCAAAAAAATAAAGAAAATGAAAACAGAAGCAATTATCCGGACTGATTTCCGGTTTCCCAAACAGATAAATGTTTACCACGGTAAAGTGCGTGATGTATATAATATTGACAACCAACACTTAGTAATGGTGGCCAGTGACCGTATTTCCGCGTTTGATGTGGTGTTGCCACGTGGCATTCCTTATAAAGGACAAGTGCTGAACCAAATTGCCGCCAAATTTTTGGATGCTACGGCCGATATTGTTCCAAACTGGAAAATAGCTACACCTGATCCGATGGTTACTGTTGGACGTTATTGCGAAGCTTTTCCGGTGGAGATGATTATCCGTGGATACCTTACCGGTAGTTCGTGGCGCAGCTACAAGAAAGGTGCCCGCGAGATTTGCGGTGTGCCTGTTCCCGATGGCATGAAAGAGCATCAGCGTTTTCCGGAACCCATC
>UOET01000254.1_pt1 | contig 9735 bp, 4 predicted proteins | sample 1989391 | NCBI WGS metagenome assembly UOET01 (sample SAMEA4712198, study PRJEB27164) | hydrothermal vent metagenome | biome: marine basaltic hydrothermal vent biome; feature: marine hydrothermal vent; material: mineral | place: Pacific Ocean | collected 2011-06-14/2011-07-23 | depth 1691 m
GAAAAAGTACTGACAGATTATGGAATGTTGGTTTGGGGAAATGCCAACAATAATTACAACCAGGCAACCATGGGATATGCACAAGGTTCTGATTTTTCAGGGATATCTTATGAGAACCGTGGTTTCACCAATCCGGCCGGTGTCGTGGGCTATATGGAAAGCCATGATGAACAACGCCTGATGTATAAAAATGAGCAGTACGGCAATTCTTCCGGAACCTATAACATTAAAAATATTCCAACAGCTTTGAAACGTATGGAAATGGCCGGGGCATTTTTCTTTACAATACCGGGGCCCAAAATGATTTGGATGTTTGGCGAACTGGGGTATGATTACTCCATTAACCGCTGTGAAGATGGCTCGTTAAACAGTGACTGCCGAACCAGCCCCAAGCCTGTTCGATGGGATTATTATCAGGATATGAACAGGAAACATCTGTATGGTGTTTGGTCTGCTTTGATTCATTTGAAAGAGACACAGCCGGCTTTCCAGACAAAAAACTATAGCCTCGATGTAAGTGGTGCTACAAAACTGATTCATTTGACTGATACGAGTATGGATGTAACGGTTTTGGGTAATTTCGATGTAACACAGCAAAGCATTACACCCAATTTTCAGAAAACAGGTTGGTGGTATAATTACTTTGGCGGCGACTCCATTAATGTAACCAATACAGATGCTGCCATTACGCTAACACCGGGTGAATACAGGCTATACACCACCAAAAGACTGACACGACCAGATTTTATCCTTGGCGTTCCGCAAAACAAACAAAATTCGATTGGAGAAAACCTCACAGTTTATCCCAACCCGGCTACTTCGGAAATTGAAGTGAAATGGAACATGGGGAAACCTTCCACGGGAGAAATCTCCCTTTTTGACATAACCGGCCGAAAAATCAGGGTTCTTTACAGGGGCAATTTTAAGCGAGGAATAAACCACCTGCATTTCAAACTCGATGGTATCAACAGCGGGCTATATTTCATGGTCATGAATACGGCAAACACAAAACAGGTGAAGAAGCTGATGATTCGGTAAATACAAGCTTTTTGCTGGTCGGCTTTAACAGGTGAGATAAAGGGATTGCTTCTTCGCTCCACAGCACAAGCTTACCCTGCGCTCATCGCAAAGACGGGACACTTGTGTTGGAGATTTGCTTTCTGCTGGGAATATCCAAAAAGGCAGCTATTGATGGTTCACACAGAGGCCGCTAAGAACGCAAAACACTTATATTTAGTCGCCCCTTAAGAACGTCATAAAGTGTTAATAATCAACAGTAATTTGTTAATAAATTGCTTAATTTCCGGGTGTATAATTGCAAGAAAAGGGCTACTTTAGTATAAAAACCTTGCAAAAATGATAGGAAAATCACCGGTACAGAATCAGAAGGAATTATTCCGGCCTCTGCTAAAAGAGTTCATAGATATGAGCCATGAACTCGTATTGTTAGCACATAAAATTGACTGGAAATATTTTGAGAAAACATTTTCAAAGTACTATTCTCATACAGGCCAGCCCTCTATGCCTATAAGGTTTATGGTAGGTTCACTCATGCTGAAAAGGCTTTACAACCTGGGAGATGAAACACTTGCCCAAGTCTGGGTAATGAACCCATACATGCAGTATTTCTGTGGAGAGTCTCATTTTCGGCATAAGTTTCCATGCGACCCCAGTGATTTCGTTCATTTCCGCAAACGGATAGGAGAAGAAGGAATTGAAAAGATCTTCATCCACACTGTAGAATTACACGGAAAAAAAGCAAAAAGCAAAATGGTTTTGTCAGATACTACAGTACAGGAAAACAATGTTACCTTTCCCACAGATGCAAAGCTGGCTAAGAAGATTATTGATAAAAGTCATAAGATTGCTGAAAAAGAAGGCGTTAAACAACGACAGTCCTATAAAAGGGTCAGCAAGAATCTGGTTAGAACCACATACAATGGCAAACATCCGAGAAGGAGAAAAAATGCAAACAAAGCACAGCGCAAATTAAAAACCATAGCTGGCAGGGTAGTAAGGGAACTTTTAAAGAAATTGCCGGATGAAGTACTGCAAAGTTATGAAGCTGAACTTTTGCTCTATCAAAAAATCTTAAATCAAAACAAGCAAGACAAGAACAAAATTTACAGCACCCATAAACCCTTTACGGCATGTATTGCCAAAGGCAAAGCACATAAGCAGTACGAGTTTGGGAATAAGATAGGCATAATGGTTAACCCTAAAAGCCTGGTGATCCTTGCAGTGAAGAGCTATGAAGGCAATCCCCATGACAGCAAAACGATAGAACCCCTTCTGGATCAGATACAAGAAAGCCTGAACTATCAACCCGAAGAAGTAATTTATGACAGAGGCGGAAGAGGCAAGAAAACAATTAACGGCGTAGCTATTTCCACACCGAAACCACCATTAAAAAGAGACAGCCGATATGACAAGTTAAAGAAAAGGAGAAAATTTCGCAGAAGAGCTGCTATTGAACCAGTTATCGGACATTTAAAGAAAGACTTCCGCATGGAACAAAATTACCTGAATGGTAGTAACTCCCCTCAAATCAATGCAATGCTTGCAGCGACGGGTTGGAACCTGAAGAAATTAATGAAGAAGCTGAAACAAGAACTTCTTTGGCTTTATTTTTCTTTGGAAAAAGTTCTCGAAATATTAATCAAACAAAAATATTTAGTTCCTGTTTTGGGTTAATAAGGAGCGACTATTTAGTTATTTATCTTTGCGGGTTTTGCATTAAATTTTGGCGCACTTTGCGTGAACTTTTCTTTTTTAAGGAAACATGATATTGTAAACCTCCGGTAACCCAGATACCCGGCATAACCACGCTGCCAATATCGCGGTAAGTCTGGTTCAGTATGTTGTTGGCCTGAACGAAGAAAGTAAAACGCGGTATTCTGTACCGGATTTTCGTATTCAAAAGAAAGACCGTGCTGTAAGATACCTTTTTGTTTTGTGTGTAATTGAAATATTCACCGTTACGCTTTTGAATAGAAAATGTCCAACCGGCTGATAACCTGCGGACAATAGCATGCCGGAGATAAATACTCAGGTTATGGCGAAGATAATCGAGAGCATAGAGTGAGACGTATCCGGAAGCGCTTTTGTCAGAATGTAAATAATTGTAATTCAACCGTAAAGATTCCAGAAAGTGGTGGCCGGCCTTCACCGGAACATAATCAAATGAAAAACCTACACCAAGCGTATTCATTCGCGTCAGGTTCATGCTCTCCCATTTGGCATCCGGATTCTTTTTTATCCAGTCGATAATGTCATAACCAAGTCTGTATGAAAGGGAAGCTGAGAAAGTAATAGCTTTCAGAAAATATTGCACTCCCCCGCTAAAGCCATAAGTTTTTTCAGGTTTCAGAAACGGATTGCTGATGTGATCGGGACCCTGATAATAGAGGTCAGTGAAAGTCGGCAAACGAATGGCACGGTTTACCGAGACATAAGTCTTAAAGTTTCCGGTTATGAACCAGGACATGTCGAAACCCGGTGACAGTGTAAAGCCATAATCCACATCATAAAAGAGATTTAAGCCTGCCGAAACAGAGAAATTTTGTTTTTGATAAAGTTGGTTCAGAAAAACGTTGAACTGCTGTCGGCTTTTTCGGTGGTTGTAAAATGCTCCTTTGTCAACTGTCGAAAACAGGGTGTCGTTCATGGGATCGCCCAATACATTACTCAGAATTTTATCATATTGGTACGAAACGCCGGCAGCTGTTTTTCCAAAACCAGAACGGAAACCGATACTCCCCGCGGCACCAGCCACATCGGTTCGATGAAAATTTGGTTCCCGGTAAGGGAAAAATCCGAATGGTGTACGGAACCCGGCGCTATCCACACCTTTTACAAGCCAGCCATCCTGTCTTTGATACCAGTTTTTACCTTCTCTGAAAAGCTCAAAACGATCGTAAAGTCTGCGCCAGCGAACATATCCGTGGTATTGCAGCCCGCTTCCGCCCCGAACGCCTACCCCTGCCGACATGATTTTGATTTTCTCAAATTGGTCAGGAAACTTAGCTGTATAAAAACTGTTGGCACCAAATGCTTTTCCGGCATACCCGAGTTGCAAATTCAATTTGGCCGTTCCCACCGTAAGAAACGATTGATGCGAGATGCTCAGATTCTTAAAATCGGTATTTATCAGGTATCCATTGGAGCGGCTTCCGCTGATGGAAGTTTGATTGGTTATGCGTCCGGTGCTATAGCCGGCGAGGAGAGAACTGGAAAATAAGCCATACTGCCCTGCACGGATTCCAAAAGTCAGGCTATTTCCGGATTCTCTTTTGGTGATGATATTGATAGCTCCGGAAAAAGCACTGGGTCCAAACCAGCGGGAGGAGGGTCCACGGACAATCTCCACTTTTGCCACATCATTGAGGTTCAGGGGCTGATCCAGGTTATGATGACCGGTTTGCGGGTCATTTACGGGAATACCATTTATCATAATCAGCGCCTGATCAAAAGAGCCACCGGCAAGGTTCAGGTCGGCCTGCATACCAAATGCACCACGTTGTCGCACATCCAATCCACCGGCCTGCTCCAGCAGTTCACCTAAACTGTTCGCGGGAACATTTTTTACTTCATTTTGCGATATAATTCCGATTTGGCGAGGTATTTTTCTGAATTTAACCGGATTTGCCACCGACGAAACCTGAATCTCCTTCAGGGTTACCGTATCACTCTGCGCCCGAAGGCCAAGTTGTGCAAAAATCAATAAAACAAAAAATAAGCCTGTCTTCAAATATATTTTCTCCATACCATTCTCCATTAAGAAAAGGTGCAAAAATAGAAAAAGAGAGAAGAGAATCAGTTTTTTTCTAAAAAAAAGACCTTGTACAGGATTAAAATTGCAGAAGACACGCCATATACCAGCAACCTGATTGTCAGGTATTTACTTTAGCTTGTCAAAATAGTCTTCCTTTGAGATTTGTTCCAATATGGCATGCTCGTCCAGAAAATCTTTTTGTTGCAGCTTTTTATACCAGGATTTAGCAGCAGTATAGTTTTTCTGTTCCGCCAATACTTTTATGATGTTGGCGTATAAAAAACCGTAAGGATAGGCAGTGTTCTTATCAATCGCCTTTTTAAAATTTTCATAGGCTTTCTGAAAATCACCGTTGTCAAAAGCATTATATCCCTGGTTGATTGCTTCGTTCATCTCCGGGTCAAGTATAAGACCGAAGATGGAAAAACAGTTACTCTTGCACTTTTCAATTACATCCACGTAACGAATGTTTGTGTCCGGCTTAGGAAAGAACAGTTTGAAGGTCAATTTTTCTCCCTTCCATTTAAACCGGTAAACATTGGGGCAAACCGGAATATTTTCCGAACGAATCATGAAAAGCTTCTTCTTGTTCCGGATGTTTTGCATATAAATGTGCTTACTGGCACAAAAATAACCGTTTGGAGACTGGTTTTCAATAGTCAGTTCAATCATAAAGCCATCTTTCTGCCAGGCTATCTGATTAATAAGAAAAGGATGCGTTGCCACAGCAAAATTTGGCACTTTGATGGTCTGTCCAAAAAGAGAAACAGCAGAAACCATTAGGAAAAAAACCAGAAAATGCTGAATCTTCTTTTTCATCACCGTCTCTTTTAAAAATACAGACTAAATATATTCCGGATTTGATATTAGAACAAAAGCCACGAAACCTGAGCTCCGTGGCTTTTGTTCAATTAATAAGATAATTGAATTATTTTTTCTTCTTACCAATAGCAAAATCAAGACCTACAGATAAAGCCCAGGTACTTTTTTCATACTTAGTAGTATAAGCCACAGGAGTTCCGGCAACATCATAAGAACCAGGAATAGTTTGACTCTGGTAACCTACAATGTATCCGCCAAACTGCAAAGTAAGGCCATCATTAATCTTCCAGGCGCCACCTGCACCAACAGTATTGGTGTTAAGGCTATAGCTTAAATCACTCTGATAGGAAGGATTTACACCGGATGTTGTATGAAGATAACCGAAACTCAGCAGAAAACTTCTGGAGAGATTAAATTCTGCGCCAAAGGCTAATTCCTGAGAGTTCTTATTGATATTTTTTGATACATCTTTCCAACCGGTTTTAGAATCCCAATAAGTATGATAGCCTACATGCAGGGAAATCGCTTTGCTCACATTAATTTTACCACCAATGGAAAGCATGGCAGGCATATCTGCATTTTGTGTTCCACCATCAGGATACATTTCAATGGGTGTACCATCAGTATTCATACCAATCACAAAGCCTTTTCCGGCAGGAGTGGAGTTGGTCAGTGTCATTTTTGTTTTAAACTCATATTTAATACCAAAGTCCAGGTTGTTATCCATGAAAGAAAGATTAACACCCAGAATCGGGGTAAATCCATTACCCGACTGGGATACATCAATATTTTGATCAGCCATTAATTTGGCACCGCCATAAAGCTGTGCTGCCTGTTTCGCGAAGCCGGCTGCCATTGTGGCAAATTTAGTAGAAGCACCCACATAAGTTGTTTGGATTTCGGTGAAATTCATTGCATCAACCTGAGCCTGTGTAAGGCCCAGTTGTAACAAAGCGCCGGTCATAGTGGCAGCCTGAGTCTGCGTAATATAGCCACCAGCCAAAGCCTGTGAGATGGTAGCTCCGCCCAGACCTCCGTCCAGCAAAGGTTGAACACCATCGCCAGCGGCTTTATACAAACCCGATGCTGCTGAAGCCTGCGTGGCACCAGCTGTCAGTTGGTCTCCTATCCCATTCATAAAGGTATCGGCACGAACATCACCAGCGGCTGTTTTCACCTTGATATCTTTGATATGACCTTTGTACGAGTTTCTTGCCATAACGTAACGAATGCCTGCAAAAACAGAAACATGGTCGGAGATAGCGTAGCTGGCACCCAACTGCAGACCATAATAGATAGACGTGCCTTTTATAGCCATATCAACCGAATAACCGGTAACACCCTGCCCGGAAAATGCACCCACAAGAGAAGAAATAGGCACTTCAGCCATGGGAATACCTTTAGCAAAATCGGCACTTCCTCCGCCACCAACAATGTTAAAGCCCATCGAAAATGCCCAACGGTTTGTTTTATAAGCAACATAAAGACTGGGAAAAACAGGAGCGCTAACCGACCCTATAAAAGTATTGTCGTTAAGGTACTTGAAGCTGTTAGTAATTGTCTGTTTCTGAAAAATTGACTGACTGCTAAAAGATATGTACAGCCCATCATCAAGTTTTGTCAGGCCGGCGGGATTGAAATACACAGCATCAATGCTGGTAGAGGCATCACGTACTAACATACGTGACCATGCTGCACTTTGGTTGGTATTGGTTACCAGACCTCCTGCGAAAGCAAGATTAGCAACCAACAGCATGCTAATTAAAGAAATCGTAATTTTTTTCATAGGGAAAATAATTTTAATTTATTAATGTTATTTGAGGCTAATATAGAGAATATTATTTCAAAAAAAGCAAATTTTTTTTAAAAAAACAAACCGACTTTAAAAAAAATTTTAAATACGCTACCTGCGCACCCTTGTTAACATACTGCGAAACAGCGACTAAGCAGGCTTATCAATAAGCTGACTAAACAAGAAAATATTTTTACAATCCGTAACCTTTTAACCATTTTCGAGCATTTACAAAGGCTTCAAGCCAGGGACTTGCCTCATCATCTTTACGTCCGGAGGAATAAAAAGCCCATTGCCACGGGAAAACAGAACGTTCCAAGTGTGGCATCATAGCCAAATGACGACCGTTGTTTGAACACACTGCTGCTGCTCCCCAGTCGGAGCCGTTGGGGTTACCGGGATATTGCTCATAGCTATACGTGACAGGAATACGGTATTTATCGTGGTAATAAGGGAAACTATATTTACCTTCACCATGAGCTACCCAGGCGCCCAGCCGCTGTCCGGCCAAACTTTTTAACATTACGGAACGGTTTTCATGGATACTCACATTGATAAAACCGGACTCGAACTTGCCGGAAGCATTGCGTAGCATCTGCGGCTTTTCAGGATGTTCCGGATAGATAAGGCCCAATTCCAACATCAGCTGGCAGCCGTTGCAAACACCGAGGCTCAGAGTATCGTCTCTTTTATAAAAATCGTCAAGAGCTTGTTTGGCCTTTTCATTATATAAAAAAGCACCTGCCCACCCTTTGGCAGAGCCAAGTACGTCCGAATTTGAAAACCCTCCTGTAAAAACCACAAAGCCCACATCCGACAAATCTTCCCTTCCGGATATCAGATCAGTCATGTGGACATCTTTCACACGAAAACCGGCAAAGTAAAGGGCATAGGCCATTTCACGATCACCGTTTATTCCTTTTTCACGAATAATAGCAGCTACCGGAGACTGAGAACGGTCGTATTTCCCAATGATATCTTCAATCTTTCCCGAAAAAGTCCTGTGGAAATGAAACCGTAAATCCTGTCGTTTGAAATTTTTAAGCCGGGAACGAGCTGCGGAAAGCTCTGTTTGCTTTTGGTCAAAAAGAAAGGAGGTATGATACCAAATATCCCGGTAACGGACAATTTCCAGTATAAAAGACTGACTCCCATGATGAAGTTTCAATTTGTGTTCGGGTATTATCGTACCCAGAGTATGGTAAACGACGCCGGCAGCATCAAAAACTTTCTTCACTGCTTTTTCATCCTCAATTTGAATTACCACAGCCGGCTTTTCGCTGAACATCAAGCGGATGATATCTTTCTCTTCAAACTGACCGGTAAAAATTTCCATACCGGCCTCACTATTGGCAAAATTCATTTCCAGCAGCGTGGTAATAAGGCCACCCGCAGAGACATCGTGGCCGGCTATAATTTTATCTTCTGCAATAAGCTGTTGCAATACATTAAAAACCTTTTTAAAATATGCTGCATCCTGCACATCGGGACACTCCTGCCCTACCTTATTCAGCGTCTGGCCAAAGCTGCTGCCAGCCAAACCAAAATCCGAAAGTGAGAAATCCACATACATCAGTTTTGTGCCTGCCATGGTTTTCACCACGGGGCTGAGGCTTTTTCTGATATCCGTTACCTCACCCACAGCGGAGATTATGACCGTTCCCGGAGCATATACTACTTTGTTGTTGCCATATTTCTGTGTCATGGAAAGGGAGTCTTTCCCGGTAGGAATGGGAATTCCCAACATAATGGCAAAGTCACTAACAGCCTTAACAGCAGCATAAAGTCTTGCGTTTTCCCCCGAATTCCGTGCCGGCCACATCCAGTTGGCGCTCAGTGATACGCCGCTTAGTCCGCCCTCAACAGGAGCCCAAACCAGGTTGGTCAGCGCTTCGGCAATAGCTAGTCGCGAACCTGCCGGAGCATTGGCCAAAGCAGCTGCCGGAGCATGACCCAATGCCGTGGCAATACCCTTTTTTCCCTGATAATCCAATGCCATGACACCAAGATTGTTCAGTGGAAGCTGCAATGGCCCGGCACACTGCTGCATGGCCACACGCCCCGTTACCGACCGATCCACTTTGTTTGTAAGCCAGTCTTTGGAGGCCACAGCCTCAAGGTGTAACACGTTAACAAGATAATCCTCAAAAAGAGATGTATTATACGTTATTTCTTCAAATTCGATGGTCAGGCTGGTATCGTGCAATACTGTCCGGGGCGGTTTTCCAAAAAGATATTCCAGTTTTAAATCTACCGGACAGGCGTTCCCATCCTTATCCTTCACTACCAGCCGGTTGTTGGCTTTTACTTCACCCACTTTGTAAAGAGGTGCTCTTTCGCGGGAAGC